>Ga0222628_1000585_pt1 | contig 14479 bp, 28 predicted proteins | sample AntAcemetageno95_FD_179860 | JGI IMG/M metagenome (GOLD analysis project Ga0222628, IMG submission 179860) | Saline water microbial communities from Ace Lake, Antarctica - #95 | ecosystem: Environmental > Aquatic > Non-marine Saline and Alkaline > Saline | place: Antarctica: Ace Lake | collected...
TTCTAAAATATCATTCTTCATTTTGTTCCTCCTTACAAATTTCTTCATGTTCTACTTCAAAATCTTGGTCGTAAAGTTTGCCACAATAAGGGCACATAGCTATACTCATAAAATCTCGCTTTCTTTATTATTTGTTGGCGTTATCGTTCCAAACTCTGTGTCAGTATTTAGTTGATCACAGCCTTCAGGACACTCAAAATAAGGCTCATGGCTACCTAGATCGCCATCATCTTCCCAGTGATCGACATAGATCATCTCTGATCCACATTTCTTGCAATATTGTTTTTGTAATTTGTTTTTCATCTTTTCATCTTTCATCATTAACTAATAATAACAGACTGTTCGTCATTTGTCTAGTGGTTTAGCTTTCTTTTTTTGTGTAATGGTTGCATACCACTTGGCTACTGCCTTGATATTAACTTTATCTCGATATTTATTGTTATCGCCATCGCATAACATTTCGATTATTTTTTCTATTTTCATTAGTATGTTCCTATCGTGTCTAGTTCAAGCATTATGTTTAATAATTCTTTTTTATCATCTTCATTTTCTGTGTTGTTGGCTTCTCTTGCCAGCAAGTCGATGAGTTTGTTATAGGTGTCTATTTGTAATTTGCTCATTTTTTCCCCTCTGGCACACCTGCCCATTGTAATAATAAATTATTGTCTGTGTCTATATACTCGGCTAAATCTTGAAGTTCTAGGATTTCGTCTTGACTTATTCTTTCGGCTTCTATTTCGCCCATTAAATATTCCAGTCTGTCTTTAATTATTGGATAGACGCCTAAGGCTTTACAGGCTCTTATATGTTTATTTTGCATTATTTTAATTTGCCTCCTCATTATATAAATAAATATCTATGCTTTCGCCTTTGTCGGTTTCATAAGTCCAATTAAAGCTTTTACCCTCCATTAAGTCCTGTAAATCTTCTTCGCTAAACTCAATCTTTAATTTTTGATTGTCTGACATTTTTATTATCCTTTCGCCATTTCGGGCTAATAATTTCTAAATCATTTAATAAGTTCATTGCTAAGTGTTCACAATCCCAAGCGTCCATTTCCTCATAAGTTTCGCTTAAATAATAGCCAATAGTCTCGGCTAAAAAATAAATATCTTTTTGATTTTCTGGTTTTAGTTTTGTCATTTTTTAATTATCCTCATTATCGCAAGCATTACACTTGCCATGTTTTATAATATAATCTCGTTCCCATTTTTGTTGTTCTTTTGACTGGCTATAATTAGGATTTAATCCACAATGTGCACAAATTATTTTTTCGTTTTCTCGTTTTAGTTTTTGCATTATTTTAACCTCTCTTTATTAGTTTCTAATATTTCGACCATGCCCTCGATTGTCTTCATATAGTTAGCCATAAAAAACGCTGTGTCGTAGCTTTTAGCTATCTCATAAAACTCAAGGCTTCTGACTATAGCGTCTCTGGTCTTCTGGTTTATGATCCGAGCAATTTGTCTATCTGTTTGCTTGATTCCCATTGATTCGATCAGCTGTAGGCTCTTTTCAACTTCTGTGTCTACTGCCTGCCAAGCGTACGAGTCTAAAATATCGTGATAGTCTAGTTCTTGCTGTTTTAACAATGCCTCTAGGCTTTCAATCCTGCGAGCATGTTTTGATAGTGTTTTATCGAGGTTTTTAACCTCGAATAGTTTTTTGTTTTTCATTTTAGTTCTCTCCTTCTGGCACACCACTAATTGCTATTGATAATTGCTCGCCTTCTAATTTATGAATGGTAGTAGCGTCATTTTCTCTAGTGCATAAATCATATTTTTTTATGACCTCTAAGCTACTCTCGGCACTAACTACTTTTATTGCCCCATTTGGGTATTTTATTTTGTAGAAATTCATTATTTCCCCATTTCTTTTATTACTTTGTCGAGCCTGATTGTCTTCTCGTCTTCGCTCAAGGTTTCCCAGTCGCTAGGCATTGATAGACTAGGTAGTCCAGCTTTAAGCATCCGAGTTTTCCAGTCGTTGCTCTCTTTTTGATTGCCTCCGAATATAGCCCCGAGACTTGCCACCATTGCAGTGGTTTTGTTTTGGTCGCTAATTCTTTTTATAGCTCTACGACCACCGTTATCAATCCATTTTTTAATCAATCGGTTGTGGTGTGTTGATAGTGTGGCACTACCCCAAGCCTTTTCCATAGCCGAGGCGAAGTCGAAACTCTGCCAAGGTCTATTGATCCAAGAGTAATAACCTGTTGAGACTATTCGCCCCTTGATTACTAGCTCGACGCTCTCTGTGTTTCTGGTACTCTTGCACCTGAAACATACATTTTTATTGATTTCTTTTATTGTGTTATAAGACATTTTAATAAGCACTTTCTGGCATAGCCTGATTTTTAATATATTCTTGATGCTCCCAAGCATTTTCTGGGGCATTTGTCATATCGTGATAATAGACTTTCAACTGTTCGCCCATTTCTTCAACCATCAATTTTTGTTTTGCTGGCAGTTTTGAGTAGTCAAAATTGCAGTTAGATACTACTCGCCCCAACATACCACCACCTAGATAATTTTGATAAGCCGACATAAGAGGCTCTTCAACATCTGGTAGCAATTCTGCTAGATTGATTTCAATACCACCGCCTCGATGTGATGCTTCACACCTAAGGGTATTTTCTTTTATGTAGGAAATATAATTTTCCATCTTTACATCTTTCTGACCAAGCGATTTTTATATTTGTTTTTTCTTGCTTGATCTATGGATTATTATACACGACTAACGGCTCGTTGCAAGTAGCAGTTTTACCCGAGTAGTGTAACCATTACACAGATTCAAGACTTTACACAATCGGACACTATACTGTAATATGTATTTATATGACTGAAAAACCCAAGGCACTAGCTCTCACTACTCGGCAGAAAATCTCACTATCCAAAACTAAATACACAAAACCCGTCTTGATAGATGGTGGCGTGTCTTATGTTGATAAAATACTCAACGCCCCAAAAGAAGACAAATTGATCCCATCAATAGTGGGATTATGCCTTCATATTGGTATAAGTCGCTCCAGATTGTATGAGCTAGCGGATAAGTGGCAAGAGGTAGCGGACATATTAGAATATATCCGGATGATGCAGGAAGACAAGGCTTTACAGGGTGGCATGACTAACAGGCTAAACCCTATCTTCTCAATGTTTTTATTAAAGGGCAAGCACGGCTATATTGATACCGCACCAGCACTAAACCAAACAAACAATTTTAATATAACGCCTGATCTATTGGCTGACGCAATCAAACTAATGCGATCAAAAACTAAATAACCCGCCTGTTATAGCGGGTTATCTTATCAAGTGTTTAATGATTACACTACTTGATGTTTATAGTTTTAACTCTGAGGGTTTTTAGGTATAACTGCCAGATATTATCGGCAATTATGGTTTTATCCTCGACTCGATATTCTCTTTCAAGTGTTAATAACCCATCAGTTATATATTCGAGCTCTTTTTTAGTTATATTCATTTTTACATCTTCCCAGGCTTACGCCTGATATTTTAGTTATATAAATCGATACCCATATCGTGAGCGGTATCGTCACATTCTTGACAATATCCCGCCTCAATTTTAGTACCGCAATATTCGCAGGTATGGTCTCTAGTTAGTGATTTTTTTAGTACCTCTTTTAGTATCTTGACTCGTTGGTCTCTGGTGATTGTATTATTCATTATTCGCCCCTCTGGTATTTATTTATAAACTGCATAGCCTCGATATAAGACCCGTTGCCCCTGTTGTCGATACTATCGACATAAACCATATTGAAACAATCGTTACTAACTAGCCGAGCATAAAATGATGATGCGAAGCGGTATAGCTCGATCTTATGATCTGGGTTATTCGCCCCATATATTTTAATTGTGTTATTCATAGTGTTATATATTCTTGTATTTATATTGTATTGGGTAGCTAGTAGCTAGCTAGAGTTTTAGCTAGAGTATAATAGCTACCCTGTAGCAAGCTAAACTAAAAAGAGTTTGTTATTATACTCGAGGCTGATAGCCTCTTGTTTTAGCTCCTTCTTGATCTTATTGGCTAGTGCTAGCACCTTGCCAATATGCTCGGCTACTGCCTCTGGTGAAGCGTAACTCTCGACTATCGTCACCTGCTCGGTTACTACCTCGCCATTCTTGGCTAGCCATCCACCTCTAGCGGGTCTTATGCCTTGAGCATCAGTAAAGCCACCAAACCAGCTTGCAAACTTTTTGCTCACTAGATCAATATAACTTGATGTATCGATAGTTTTATCTACATCTATTGTGCTGGGTATGTATAGCTTGATATTATGGTCGAGGTAGAATATCCCCTCTAATTCTTTTAACATCCTTCATCCTTCTACGCCTTGAGGCGTACATCTTTAATACTATCTATATTGTACCACGAGCTGATCGTGGGTCAAGTAGCAAAACCCCTCAAGTACAATACCTATAGCGTGCTCGGCGTGGGCGTGGGCGTGGGCGTGTGTGTACCAGAGGTAGTATGAGGGGTGGCGTGGCAGGGGTAGTCTAATAAAAACCCAGAAAGACACTGTCGGGTTATGGTGGGGGTGTAAAGATGGAGCCCTCTCCCCATGTATATAGTGACCCTAAAGACACTCACAAAGGCACGTACCCCTTCACATAGGCACGTATAAATGCTATAATAGGCACGTATCCAGATGTCACAGGAAAGTTAAAAATGAATAAAAACATCAAAGAACACTCTAAGCAGGGTGGTTTTGCTAGAGCTAAGTCTATGTCACCACAAGAGAGATCAGAGTCAGCGAGGACTGCTTCTAAAGCTAGGTGGAAGAAGTATCGCCTTATAAAGAACCACGTTTGTGATCGCTATTGTATTTGCGATGTCTGTGGGAGGATCAAGACTAAGGGTGCTCATACTAAGTTTTCAGGTGACGGTAGACATGAATTTGTTTGTTCTATAAACCACAAACATCAAAGTCTGTAAAAATTATATATTTTTTTTAAAAAAGGAACCCTATGAGCAAAAAATTAGTTTGGATAATTATCATTATAGTAATGTTGTTAATGTTAGCTGATTCTACTAGGACAAAAAGTGGTAGAGAAGAATATTATGATGAGATGGTCAGTGGTAGTGTGTTTTAGATTTAGAAACAAAAAAAGACCTCCCGTTAAGGAGGTCTTCTTATATTTTCAGCGGTATCTTATTTTTTAGATTTTAGATCTTTAAGCATATCATCAAAGGCAGACATTAACATTTTGTCTGCTTCTATGTTGTCGTTGCCAGTTTCAATAGCTTTATCAGCCTGCATAACTTCTTTGTTCATAGCAGCTCGCTCTTCGGTATCAATTTTAAGCTCGTCTCTAGCAGCTTCTCTAACAGCTTTAAGCTTAGTAAAGTAAATAATATTTACCATATTCTCTGCCATCCTGCCCTGATAGTGATTCTTACGCTCGATTACTGAGTCCAAGATTGTGTTTTCTTTCATAATTCCCTTCTATTTATTACTACCTCTACTATAGCTAATGACATACCGCTTGTCAACAGTTATAAATATGTATATACTGGAGATATGAACATAGGCTATATTGGAAACTTTGAAGCTAAACACTCAACAGAGAACGATAGAGCCTGGGCATTTAACAAGCTAGGACATAACGTCATGGCTTTTCAAGAGAATAAGATAACATCAGCAGATCTTTTTGGAGTATCACCTCAACTAGATCTACTTGTGTATTCTCATACACATGGTTGGGAGATACCAGAGTTAGAAGAATTATTTGCTAGTTTTAAAAGACAAGGTATCCCAGTAATCTCAGTTCATCTTGATAGATGGGCTTGGCTTGAGAGAGAAAAAGATGTCGGAGTAGAAGCTACCTGGAAAGTAGATCACATGTTTATGGCTGATGCTTCTCCTGAGGCAGTAGAGCTTTATGAGAAACATAATCTTAACTGGACTTATCTTAAACCGGGCGTAGATGAGCGTGGTTGCTATATGGCAGCACCAGACCCAGTTAGATTCCCACATGAAATTATATTTGTTGGTTCAAAGGGCTATCACCCCGAGTATCCTTTTAGACCCGCCTTAGTTGAGTTCTTACAAAAAACCTATGGAGCCCGTTTCGGTCACTATGGGGGAGACGGTCTTGGAACCGTAAGGGGACACGACTTAAACGTCTTGTATGCCTCAACTAAGGTAGTGGTTGGAGACAGCTGTTTCGGATCAAGACCAAGATATTGGTCAGATAGAGTAACCGAGACCCTTGGCAGGGGCGGTTTTCTCTTACACCCTAAAGTAGATGATCTCCCAACCAACTTGTTTGGAGTCTACAAGGCTGGAGATTTAAACGATGTTAAGCTTAAAGTAGATATGTGGCTCAAGCAAGAGAATGACAGAAAAAGAATCCAGCAACTTGGTCACGAATACGTTAAGAAAAACGCTAATTATACTAACCGAGCAAAGGAGATACTAGATGTCATCAATGAAATCAATAAGAGTTAACAGAAAGTGGGATTTAATACTTCCAGAGCATAGAGCTAAACAATGGGCTAAACCTTGGGAGGAAAAACGACTTGACTCAATGCACGAGCATTTGGGTAAAGACGATATTCTATATTATATAGGTGCAGAAGAAGGTGATATGCCAGCCTTATGTCAAAAATGGGGATCAAGAGTTATTTTATTTGAACCTGGAATAAGAGTTTGGTCTAATATTAAAGCTATTTGGGAGGCTAATGATTTAGCATCACCAATGTGTTATGTTGGTTTTGCTTCTGATAGAACCACTAATGAGATTATATTTACTGGATTTCCACCACACGCTAATGGAGAAATCACTGAAAATCATGGTTTTATGGAACTTAGAGATAGAAATGCTCCAGAAGTTAAAATAGATGACATGGTTATAAACACTGGTATTCCAACAGCACTTTCACTTGATGTTGAAGGTTCTGAGTGGAACGTTCTTCGTGGAGCTGAAAAAACCCTAAGAGAGCATCACCCAAAGATTTGGCTATCACTTCATCCAGAATTTATGTTTAGACAGTATGGAACTTACCAGTATGACCTGAGAAATTGGATAAAAGACCTTGGATACACTGAAACGCTGTTAGATTATCAACATGAGGTTCATCTCTACTATGAAAAGACGGTTTTGGCACCATAAGAAGGTCGACCTCGAGTGAAAACTAAAATAATGACACCAATTATCTATTTATCAGTAAAAAAGGATGTTCCTGCTACTGGTTATTGGGATCACGAGTTCATTAAAGACATTTTTAGTGACATCCCACAAACCGATAGAATGGTTTTTGTAATTCCTGGAGCTTACCAGTGGGATGTGACCGATGAAATCAATGTGGAATTAAATAAATTTGAAAAAGTGTTAGTTATTATTACCAGTGATGAAGAATGTAAGTTTAATGTAAATAAACTAAAACATCCAAACATGATTCTTTATTCTCAGTATGGCAATGGCGGTTACTTTTTTCCTTTGGGCTATCCACCAGGAACTCGTCATAAGTTAAAAATGATTGGAATTAAACCAAAAACAATGAATTGGTTCTTTTCTGGTCAAATTACTCATGCTCGTAGAAAAATGATGGCAGAGGAACTAAGACCTTTAGATAATGGATGGATAAAAGAAACTAATGGTTTTGCTAGGGGTTTGTGTAGAACAGAATATCTTACTAATTTGGCAGCATCTAAAACAGCTCCTTGTCCTCCAGGAGCAGTGTCAGTAGATACTTTTAGATTTTATGAGGCATTAGAGGCTGGCTGTTGTCCTATAGCTGATGATGTTAAGCCACTTCAATCTTTTAGATCAAATTATTTTGTAAAGTTATTTAGTGATTTAGCTTTTCCTACTTTTACTGATTATGCTGATTTAAAAATGCTAATTAAGAAAAGCGTTGACTATCCTAATATGAATAATAAAGTCATGGCTTGGTGGATAAATAAAAAATATCAATTAAAGGAGAGAATTAAGCAAGACTTGGGAGTTAAAGAAGAAGAGATTGCGGTTGTTATACCAGTTTCGCCAATACAATCACATCCAGATACAGCAATGATTGAAGAGACTATAAATTCAATTAGAGTTCACCATCCAGATGCTCCAATAATAATAACAATGGATGGGGTTAGAGAAGAGCAAGAAGATCGAAGAGCTGATTATGAGGAGTTTCAAAAGAGACTGCTTTGGAAGATCAACTTTGAATATAAGAACATTTTGCCCGTTATCTTTGATAAGCATATTCATCAGTCTGGGATGATGAACGTGGTGCTTGAACATATAAAGGTGCCAATGATTCTTTATGTAGAGCATGATACGCCACTAACGCCTGATAGGACAATTGATTGGGAAAAGTGCAAGGATTACATAAGATCTGGTAAATCTAACGTTATTCGCTTTCATTTTGAAGAGCTTATTCCAAAAGAACATGAATATTTAATGTTTGGCAAAGTAGAAGATGATTTTATAAAAACATTTCAATGGAGCCAGCGACCACATCTTGCTAGTACAGCGAAGTATAGAGAGATAATGGATTTGTTTTCACCTGGATCTAATTGCTTTATTGAGGATTTTGCTTATGGTCAACTAATCAATAAATGTCTTGATAAAGGACTTGAAGGTTGGAACGACTGGAAGGTTCATATTTATCATCCAGAAGGTGGAATCAAAAGAAGTTACAATCTTGATGGCAGGAAGGATGATCATAAATGGGTAAAAGAACAGGTTTGGTAGTTTTTGCCAATAATGGTGGCATAGGTATTCAAACTAAACGACTTTACGAAATGCTTAAACCAGACAAGGTGATGATTGTTGATTCTACTGGCTTTTCAAAGAACAAACAGTTTCATCCAGAGTGGTACCCAGAAGATTCAATGATCACTAAAGGTTTTCCTAAAAATTATCATATTAACGAGTGGTTATATGGAGTTGATAGTGTTTTGTTTGTAGAAAACCCATACAATTTTTATTTTATTCATGCTTGTCGTGAGCGTGGTATTAAAACAATCGTTCAAACTAATTATGAGTTCTGCGAGAATATATTTGCTTCCTGGTTGCCAGTACCAGATTTATTTTTAATGCCTAGCTATTGGAAGCTAGAAGAAATGAAGGAGAGATTTCCAGGTAGAGTTATTTATTTACCACCACCCATTGATCCTAAAAAGTTTGAGTGGAAGCATGGAAGCAATGGAAGTAAATTCCTACATATTGTTGGCACATTAGCTTTTGAAGATAGAAACGGAACTATAGATTTGCTTAGAGCTGTAAAAAAATGTGTTGGGGATTTTGAGTTGGTGATTCATTCTCAGCACGAACTTCCTCCAGAATATATTATTGATGATCCTAGGGTCACTTATCGTATTAAGAACTTTGAAAAAAATGCAGACTTATATCTTGGTTTTGATGGCTTAATTTTACCTAAACGTTATGGTGGACTATCATTAACTACTAATGAGGCTTTAATGTCTGGTCTTCCAGTAATGATGCCAGATATTTCTCCAAACAATCGCTTATTACCAGAAGAGTGGTTAATCCCAGTTGTTTATAAAAAAGAAATATTTGTTAGGGCTAAATTAGATTGTTATACATCAGATATTTGGTCTTTAGCTAAAAAAATAGATAAATGGGCTAAAAATCCTCCAGATAAAAATCTAGCTCGTAAATTAGGTGTTGATAATTTTTCTGTAGAAGTTCTTGAATCAAGGTACAGGACAGTATTGAACAAATAACATGCTGTGTGTTATTCTTAACACATGGATTTGTCACAAATAACGCCTAAAGAACAAAAAGACCTACAAAAAGTTTTTTTAGGGATGAAAGAGAAGGCAAAAGAAGATCCTGTTTATTTCTTTGAGACATTTCTTTATACCTTTAATCCAAAAGAAGACCCGTTCCACTTTAGATTTGTTCCATTTAATTTTCAAAAACGTATGATTAGAGATTTAGTAAATGCTATTAACAATGGCGAAGATGTTTTTATTGAGAAGTGTCGTGAAATGGGTGCTACTTATACCACTCTTGGTGTTTTAATTTGGATGTGGTTGTTTATGCCAGCATCTAACTTCCTAATCGGTTCTCGTAAAGAGGATTATGTTGATAACAGAAGAGGTGGCGTTGTTGGTAACAAAGAAGAATCTCTGTTCGGTAAAATTGATTATATGGTAACTAGGTTACCAGACTTTATGTTGCCAGATGGATTTAATAGAGATAAGCATTTTACTTATATGTCTTTGATTAATCCTGATAATGGTAACGCTATTGGTGGTGAATCTAGTAACCAAAACTTTAGTCGTGGTGGTCGCCAAAGAGCTATCCTTTTGGATGAGTTTGCTTTCTGGGATAACGATTGTTTTCGGTCTGATACAGAAGTGTTAACTGACTCTGGATGGAAGCTAATAAAGGATTGTGATTTCTCAGATCAAGTCTATTCTATGGATATTGATACTCAAGAAGCCGAACTAATGCCAGTAACTAAATTACACAAAGTTTATGCAGAGAATCTATATGAGTTTAAGAATAAGTCTGTAGATATATCATGTACAGCTAATCATAAGCTTTTATTAGAGAAAAAATATACTCCTATTGGAACAAGGAACTTCATCAATAAGAGTAAGGATAAGAGTAAATACGAACAATCTAATGGAAAAATGTATTATCGTAGAGCTGATGAAGTCTATAACCAGAAGCACGACTTTGTTCCATTAGTTTCTGAATATATTGGAGATGAAAATCCCGAAACAATCTATGGGTTTGATGCAGAAGACTATATGGAGTTTATGGGTTGGTATATTTCTGAGGGATGTTTTTCAGATAAACCAAGAAATAGAAAAATAAACATTGCTCAAACAAAAGACTTTAATGTTGAAAAGATAAAAGACTTACTAAAGAGAATGAATTTGCCAATACATTATTACAAAACTGGATTTGATATAGCTAAGGGTCATTTGCCAGAAAATATGTTTAATATGCTTGTTAATCTTGGAAAAGCACATCAAAAACATATACCAAGAGCATATCTTAATTTATCAAAAGATCTTCTTAGAATTTTATTTGATTCACTTATGGCTGGTGATGGTTGCGTAACAAAGAGGAAAGATAGAGTAAATAAGATGATGTATGCAACTACATCAAAGCAACTCGCAGATGATTTCCAAGAACTTTGTCAAAAAGTTGGTTTTCGTGCAAGGATTACATATGCTGATAGAAATAAGAAATGGAAAAGAATATATCTACTAAATATTGGACTTAAACCTCATGCTCAGGTAGCAAGTCTTGATAAAAAGATTGTTCCATATAATGACTATGCATATTGTGTTACCACCCCATATCACTCTCTTTATATTAGAAGAAATGGGATTGCATCTTGGTGTGGGAACACTGCTGCTTGGGGATCTACTGCTGATACTACTAACTGCCGAATTGTTTTAACTACGCCTGGGATAAAACCAGGGAAGGCAAAGAGATTGAGGAAGGGTCAGGATGGAGAGAAAATTAAGCTTATTACTCTCCCATATCACTTAGACCCTCGTAAAACTAAAGCCTGGCTTCAAGGAGAACGAGAGCGTAGAAGTGTTGAAGATTTTAACCGAGAAATTATGATTAACTGGGAGCTGTCTATTACAGGCAGAGTTTACCCAGAAATTGAAAATGTTGCTTATGGAGATTTCCCGTTTATGACTGGTCAAACACTTTACTGTTCTGGTGACTATGGATTAGATGGCACAGTCTTTCTCTTTTGGCAGATTAACCCAGCCAACGGTAAGGCTAGATTGATTGATGGTTATCAGAATGAAGATCAAATTATTCAGTATTACTTCCCTCTATTTGGCAAAAACCTAGATTCTAGTTTTACCTATAACGATGATGACTTAAAGGCTTTTGCAGATATTAGCAAATTACCACCAGCTATTCACTTTGGAGATGCTGATGTTAGAAAAAGATCTTTTGTTAAATCAACTACTACTATGGAAGAGTTACAAAAAGCTGGAGTTTTCGTTCAATCAACAACAATAAACGATTTCCTTACTCGTAGAGACATTACTAAAAGATACCTAAAGCAAGGTATCGAAGTTAATGCTAACCATAGGACTGAGTTTATTTTAGAGTGTTGGAAGATGTATCGCTACCCTACAAGGAAAGAAGATTCTCAAGCCACTACACCAGTGGTTAAACCAATTCATGATTTTACCTCCCATCCTTCTACGGCTATGGAATATTTTTTCCTTAACTTAGAGGCGTTTAACCAAGTCCAGCAGGATGCTCCAGCCTGGGCTACTAAGGGAGGAAGACAATTAACAAGTAGAAAGAGCATTAATAGGAGAACAAGATAATGTTAGACCCAAGAACTAAAGATGCTATTAGGGCATTCCCTTTAGCACTAAATGATCTGGTGGAGAGAGTAGATAATCTGGAAGCTATGCTTATAGACATTCATAAATTCACTCGTTCAACCAATGAATCTGTGGTTAGAAAATATGGTGGTGGTAAAAAGAACACTGTTACTAAAGCTGTTTTTAATGAAATGAAAATAAAAGGTAAATAATGAAAGCAGATTTAAGTATTATTGTTTGTTCATTCAATAAACCACCTGAACAAATTGTTGAGTGTATGAACTCAATTAAAGCCCAGACAGTTTCTCCTAAGGAGGTTATTCTGGTTGACGATTGCTCGAAGGATCCAAGAGCTCATGCTCTTGCTACTTCTATTATGCTTCCAAAGAATGTTGGTGTAGCTGAGGCTAGAGATATTGGTGTTCACATGTCTACTGGAAAACTACTGTTATTTTTAGATGCTGACGATAGACTAGCTCCTGATTTTATTGAACAGTGCGGAAGAGTTATTAACAGAGTTGATATAGCTTATCCAAACGTACTCAAGTTTGGTGCTATAGAGCGACCTAAGTTGGTTGATTCTCCAAAAGAGATAACTGCTAAATACATCACAGGTAAGTCATGTGGCTTAGTAGTAACTTCTATGATGCACAGACATGTTTATGAAAAATTAGGTGGATTTAGACAACTTCCAGTCTACGAAGATTGGGATTTCTGGGTAAGGGCTAAGTTCAATGGTTACACATTTGCTAGAGCAAATACCCTGCTTCACTATAGGCAAAACTTAAAATCAAGAAACCATTTATCAATGGAAGAGAAAACCAATACACACCGTAAAATGACTGCCCCCTACAAGGTTGTTAAAGGGAAGTTGGTGATAAAGGAAATAAGTGGGAAAAAAAAGATTGAAACTACATAGAGGTCTTGGTGACTTTGTTCCTATGTCTATAAACTTTTCGCAACTTGAAAAACAAGCTGAGGATGGTGAATTAGAATATGAACCAGGAGATCGTGGTTTAGAAAATAAAAGACTACAAGATAACATGCAATATGAGGAAATGGTTGTCCAAATATTATGTAATCTTGAGCCTCGTGAAAAGTTAATTTTTATGTTTCAGCTACTTAGGGACAATGGCTACCAGATAGACCACGGCTCTCTTGCTAAGGTAGTTAAACTTAGTCGTAGACAATATATGAGGGTATTAGGCACCGTGCGTCTTAAATCGGCTTTGTTTGTGGCAGGATATAGTGGTAGGTGTAAGAGTCACAAAGAGAGTAAATAAACCTTAATATTGGAGATATATATGGCAAAATGCTTTAATTGCAGTAAAAAACTTGATAGGCAAACCACCAAGAGGTGCAAGCCTTGTCACGTCAAATATATGTTGAGTAAAAATACCTATGTTGTTAGTGATGAAACTAAAAAGAAACTATCTGACTCTCATAAAGGACAAGTGCCTTGGAACAAAGGAATGTCAACGCCTAGAAAGAAACCAGCTAGATATAAAAAAATAGTTAGAGATATTATTTGTAGTTGTGGAAATAATAAATATTACTCTGCAAAAAATTGCATGACCTGTGCAGGTAAGTTAAGGGCTGGTGAAAAAAATAGTAATTGGAAGGGTGGAGCTAAAGATAGTCAAGCAGAAAGAGTTAAGTTCCACGAAACCATTAGAGTGGATGTCTTAAAAAGAGACAATTATACTTGTCAGCTATGCAACGAAAAAGGTGGCAAGCTTCAAGTAGACCACATTAAGTCTTGGGCTGAGTATGTTGAAGGTAGATTTTGTATTGATAACTGTAGAACAGTTTGTATGGGTTGTCACTATAAAATAACTTTTAACAAAGAAATGCCAGCCGACACAAATTGGGGCGGGCATATAAATACAATGAAAGTAAACTAAAAATGGCAGAATCTAAAAAATCAAATAAACCAGACATCATTAGAAGAAAATATAACCAGTGCAAATATCTTAACCAAGATCCATTTGACAGAGTTGAAGTTAACAAAAACTTATATAAAGGTATTCTTAACGTAGACAATAACTATGATTGGGATTATTCATTGGTCGACCCACAGGTTTTTCCTCTAGTACGTAACTATTTATCCAGATCAAATCCATCTATGAGTGCCATTCGTTTGGATGTTCGCCATGGTGCTGATATTCA
>Ga0222628_1000587_pt1 | contig 14449 bp, 32 predicted proteins | sample AntAcemetageno95_FD_179860 | JGI IMG/M metagenome (GOLD analysis project Ga0222628, IMG submission 179860) | Saline water microbial communities from Ace Lake, Antarctica - #95 | ecosystem: Environmental > Aquatic > Non-marine Saline and Alkaline > Saline | place: Antarctica: Ace Lake | collected...
AATAAATGAAATGTTCAAGTACTTTGTAGAACACAAAGGCAACGGAGCACTAATTTACTACAAGGGAAGTCCAGAAAGATTTTGGGAACACCTAAAATCAGAATGTGATTTTCGTTTAGAACTATTAGAGAAAAATAAATCTCACAAAAAATAATCTAAAAACAATTTTAACAAAATAAAATGGAGGTGTTAAATTTGGTAAAAAAAGAAGTAACTAAAAAAGTAACTGTAAGACCAATGGGAGCAAGAGCAATAACAATGACTATCCCAAAGTCATCAACAGTTAAAGATGTTCTTGAAAAAGCAAAATTAGAAATTGGCGACAAATCAAAAATTGTAGCTGGTGGAATTGCTTTAAAAAGAACAGACAAAATAGGGAAGTATAATGAATTACTCATTATACCAACAGTTAAGGGCGGAGCTAAAAGCTCCCCCAAAGCTGTAAAACAAAATAAATTATTTGTTAAAGCTTTATTGAAGTTTACTAATCCTAATAATAATATAAGCATAAAAAATCATAATGATTGTATAAGAAGATATGAAGCATCAATTATACAAAAAAAAATAATGTTAAAAGATTTAGAAATTGAATTGGAAGAAAAAAGAAAAGTAATAACAAATAATTTTCCAGTATTAGAAAATCTAAAACAATTAACTTGTGTTAAAAAAGTTGAATTAGTTCGTGGTTCAATAAGAGTAATAACAAAAGACCTAAAGATGAAATTCAATAATGAATGGTTTAATCTTGGGCCTTACATAATTTACACGAATAATAAAAGTGGAAGAATAAGAGCTAAAAGAATTAAAGGTTCTATTCAACATTACAAACATAGGTATCATCACCCATACATTGCAGGTGATGGGGATATTTGTTATGGTAGAGGTCATGTAATGGATCAAGTAAGAGATTATGAATACTCTGGAAGGATTGATTTAGTAATAATGATTCTTTGGGATATGCTAAAGAATCTATCAGAAGCTACAATACCGTATTGTAAAGGTTATGATTTCTTCCCTCGTATAAGCGATGAAATAAGACAAGAAGAAAGAATGAAAGAAATAAATTCAACTAGCACAGGAGGGGAATTAAATGAATAAATGGGCACAAATAAATAGTTTGATTAATACAATGAAAACAAATTTTAGTGATGAAGAAGAAGATATTTTGTTTTATTTGAAGGACTGGAAAAGGTTAAAGAAATTAGAATTAAGGGGGAAATTAAATGGGAATTGAATTTGATGAAGAATCAATATCAGAAATAATGATAAGCGTCAAAGCAATGACCAAAATATTTTCATACACAAGAACAGTTAACTCAGAAATTGGAGGACTAATGCTTGTAAATGAAGATGAAAATATTCCAATCATTGAAGATGTAGTTTTATACAAACAAGAAGTTACATCAACAACAGTAGAACTTGATGCTGAAGAACTTGGAAAACAAATGTCTATTCTTGCAACAAAGAATCCAAAAAAGATTTCTATGTTAAAAGGTTGGTGGCATTCTCACAATGACTTTCAAACATTTTGGAGTGCAACAGATGATGAGTGTTTTGAGAACTTCATAAATGCAGGTTGTAATATTACTTACGGAGTTGTTGTAAACAAAGATGGTTCTATAAAAGCAAGAGTTGATATTAAAACTCCTATTGGAATTGTGAGATTTAAAAACATAAAACTTACAGTGTATTTTCCAAATTCTAAATTGAGATACATGAAAGAAGCGAGAAGGAAAGTTTCAATTCCAAAAGTTAAATCTTATAAATCATATAAGTCTTTTGAAAAGCAAACAAAGTTTGAAAGAGAATTTGAGAAATCAAATGAAAAAATAGATGACTTTGAAGAAGAAGAAATAAGAGAAAACTATGGAGATGAAATATATGAATTCTACTAAAATAACTTATGATAGACAAGTAGGAATATTCGATCCAAAAGATATGGTAGAAACTGTTAGCATTATTGGTTGTGGAAGTGTTGGAAGTTTTACAGCACTTGCATTATCCAAGATGGGTGCAAAAATAAAATACCTTTACGACAGTGATATAATAGAAGAACATAATCTTTCAAATCAATTCTTTAAACTAAATGATTTAGAAAAGAAAAAGAATGAAGCATTAGAAGAATTACTAAAAGAATTTTCTAATGTAAATGATATTGAACTATTCGATAATGTAAATAATAGAACTATGTTCAAATCACAGATAGTTATTTCTGCAGTTGATTCAATGAGTGCAAGAAAACTAATATGGGAACGAGTAAAGAAATCAAGTGAACCAAAACTTTACATTGATTCAAGAATGGGTGGAAAAGTATATTCTATTTTCACAGTTGATTTAAGAGATGCATTAAGAAGAGGCAAGTATGAAGAAAGTCTTGTTGATGATTCTAATGTAGAACCAATTCGTTGTACTGAAAGAACAATAATATTTAATGTTCTTGGTGTAGCAAGTTCTATTTGTAATCAATTAGTGAAATGGTTTAGGGAAGAATATCATAATGATAAATCTTACTCTAATGAAATACACTTTTCATATGAAGACTATATGACAGTATCAATGAAATAGAAATTATAGTTATTGCCATAAATCACATCATGGCAATTAACCAATCAAGTAAGTTCTCATATTGCTTACTTGGTTGTTATATTTATGGAGGGATAAAATGTGGGAGTTCAACAAACAAGAAAGTTTTATGAAGATAGAGCATTTAGATTATCAAAACCAGATAGTCTTGGAATAAAATTGAGTTCAATATTTGATGATTTACTAGAACCACATAACAATAATATAAAGATTGGAAAGATTTGCCATTGTAAATTTTGTGGAAAAGAAATTTATAAACCAAATTCTAAACTGGAAAGGAATATACATTTCTTTTGTTCTAAACTTTGTTATATGAGTTTTAAGAAACATAGCGATAATAAGTTTATTTCATTTGAAAACAAAACTAAGGAGGAATAATATATGACAATATTAACAATAAATATAGATACAGAATTAGATGATGAACAAGTTGAAAAGGTTAGGGAACTAATTGAAGATGAACTTGGAGTTCAAATCATTTCTATTGGGGTGAAATAGATATGGTTAGTAAATCTGAAAAAGTAAGATTAATAATATTTAAAGCATTAATCAAAGAAGGTTATTCTCTAAAACATGTAGTTGACAATTATGAGTATTATACAAAAGGTAAAGATAAATTTTGTATTGAAACAATTGATTTACAAGATGGTGGTACTTAATGAAACACTATTGTGGTGGAGAAATAATCTACATACAAGATGAAAATATTTGGTACTGCCAAAGATGTTTGGAAAAACATATTCAACTAAATGATTTTGAAAATTGAAGGGAGGTAATTATTATGGTTGAGGTAACAGCAAAAGAATTTAATGAATACGAAAAAGTAAGAAAATCCGGAGCAACAAATATGATGAATGTTTTCAAAGTAGTTGAACTAACTGGATTGGCTGGAGAGAAAGTGTATGAAATAATGAGTAACTATTTGTTCTATGAACTAAAATTTAGTGGCGATAACAAATGAATAAAGACATTTTACTATTATCTATGTTTATGATAGTAAGTATTTCAGTATTAATATTATTAGCAATAATTATTAATTCATTAAGTAGTATTGAATCTAATTCAAACTACTTAGCAAACATACTTGATGTTGGAACTGAAATGGATAGTCTTGGATTATACCACCATGAAACAGAAAACATTTTAGTTGAAACTCACAGTAGAACAAATAAAGAAATTTGTCTAACTTTTTTACATGAGTTAGGACATAGCATACAACAACACGATTATTATCTAAGCTTTGTTCTTGGGGATACTAATAGCAAAGAAGAATTTGCAATTAACTATGCACAAGAAAATAGTTTTAGATGTGATAACATTTAATTAAATGGAGGAATAAATTATGGGAGAAGAAGTATTAACAGAAGAAGAACTATCGTTATTTACTGGAACGATAGATTACCATAGACTAACAATGGGTTCATTAAATTGTACTGATGGTGTTGCTCATGTAGCAACAAAAGGAAAAGCATTTTGGTTGATAGATGCAATCGCTTCATATCAAACAAATAAAATTAGAGAACAATATCCATTTCAAAAATGGATACTTGAAGTTGAAAATGAAAAAGGATTATTATGTATGTTTGATACAGATAACAACAAAGTAATACAACAAAAAATTCCTTACACAGATTTTCCTTTAAAAGAAATAACTTTCTATTTAACAAATAATGTTTTGTTACTACCAAGTGAAAACTAAAAATGGGGGGATTTAATTGAATTGGAAAATAATAAAGAATGAAGAAATAAAACAACCAATATTTGAAGGCATGGTTGAAAGTGGATCTACGCCAGGACAATGGTATGAAGTTAGTTGTGATGGGACTGCTTGGTTTTGTTCTTGTCCTAGTTTTATATTTAGGCATGCTGAATGTAAGCATATTAAAGATGCTAAAAGGAAGGTGGAAGACAAATGAAATTTGTAGAATATAATAATGATATTATTTTCAAAATTGAAAATGGAGATTCAAAAGTAATAAGGGATTTAGTATTAGCTAAGTGTAGATTAATAATGCTAGAATTAAATGCTTTTGAAAATTTAAAAGTAAATAAATAAAAGAACAACTAATAATAATTAAATTTCATAACGGAGGTAATGTATATGAAACTAGAAAAAATAGATTCGAGTAATGAAAGAAACCTAAGCAGATATGTTGAAGGTTTAGTAAGAAAATACACTGGCTTGTTTGACAAAAGAAACGAAGAAGGATTCAATAAATATATTGAAGGCATAAAAAAAGCCAAATCAATAAAAGATTTTGAAAGACTTGCTATTGAAGTCAGAGCAAAAAAAGATATGCTTAAGGATTTAGAAAAATCAATTGAAGAAACATATGGAATAAAAATATCTACAAGTAGTTATTGTTCAAGTGACAAACCATTTAAGTATGAAAAAGATTATGAACGAACATACGAAGATGGTAAAGTAACAATAAAAGAAGATTCAAGATGTGATTATAAAAATTCAAGTGCAATAACAAAAGCTATTCTTGAAAAAGATGTAGCAACAGCAAACAAACTGATTTCAGAACTTGAAGTCAAAGCTGGTGTTGAACAGTGAATAAGCAATACATTTTAATTCATTTTTGTATATTATAAATGAAGTTGATAATATGGAAAATAAAAATAAATTGAGATGTCCAAAATGCAAGAAGGTAGTAAAACACTTTCTTGCATATACAAAAAATTATGTTAAAGTTTTTTCTTATGATGGGAAACAATTTAAGATAGTTGAAGATAAAAATAGTTTTTTAGATTTAATTTTTGTTTGTCCATTATGTGATGAAATTATTTCTCACAACAAAGAAGGAATTGATTTCTATATACAAAAAAAGTTTATTAACAGGGGGTGTAAGTAATGTTAAAGCAGAGTTGTAATTGTGGTTGTAATTTATTCCATGTGAATAAGAAAGATATGATGTTGTATTGTCCTATTTGTAATCAAAGATATTTACACACTAGTAGGAATAAGTGGATTGAATTTAATTTAACTAAGAAAGAAAAATTCTTTAATTCAAATGTTAGTGTTAAAGAAAAGTTTGATATTGTATTCCAATCTTTATCTGATTGGAGAAAACAAAATAATATTGTTAAACTAAAAAAGAATTTAAAACCTAAATCGTATGAAGAACTTAAATTAATAAATGATTATGAAAAACAAGTTGAGTTGGAAAGGAAACAATTGGAATGTGTTTGGTCAGGACATATTGAATACTTGAAAAACAATAAGATAATTTCTTTTGATAAGAATGAACACAAAGGGAGAGTTAGAGGTAAGCATATTGCTGTAAAGTTTCATAGTGATTTGAAGAAGATTGGTATTGAAACAAAACTTTATTTTAGAAAAGATAAAGCATTTGTGGAGTTGGTGGTTAAATGAAAACAGTAACCATGAATATAAGTATTGAAAAACTTGGTGACAACTTTCCTTATTGTGTCAATGGAGAAATACATGAGCAAGGAATTTGTAGTGGATTTGGTTTTCCTTTAAAAGAAGATGAACTAATAAATGTTGATAATATAATTAATGGACAGGTTAAAAGTAATTCTGAACATCATGATGTTAAAATTATTGTAAAAATAATTAGTGATTGTAGGATACAACAAACAAAATTATTTTAATGGAGGAAATTAATATGGTTGATATGTTAGAAGATTTCACTTGCCCTTTTTGTGGGGGAAGTATGATTGACATTGAAGGACATTACATTTGTAAAGATTGTAATTTCGTTAATGGAGATGATGCACCAAAAACTAATTGTAGAGGTGAACCATAATGGTATTCAAATGTAAAAAAAATTGTGGGGATTGTTGCGGAGCAATACCGATACACAAAAAGCTTTGGGAAAAACATAGACACTTATTGCCACCAAAAGTTTTTGTAACTGTTATTGGAGATTACATTTTTCCAGATTCAACTATGTGTGTTTATCTTGATGAAAATAAGAATTGTATGATTTACAAAGATAGACCTGGAGTTTGTAGAACTTTTGGTTCAAAAGAATTGCCTTGTCCTTTTTTGAAGCCAAGTGGTAAGCTAAGAAGTATTGCTAGTAAAAAGAAAATTATGAGATTACAAGATGATAAGTTAGATGATTTTTTGAATATGGCAAGGGGTTACAAATAGTTTAAATTAACTTTGTTAATAAAATTTAATATGATTGAAAATAATAAAACAATTGAAATGGTTAGCCATAACAATACAAAATTGATTGAAATAAATGATGCTATAAAAAAACAAAATGACAACATTAAAAATTTGTTGAAAATGAAAATAAAACAAAAATTTCGTGATGCGACCATTGGTTTTTTGTATTTAAAATTGTATTGTAATTTTGATTTATTCAAAAATTGTAATTGTTTTTTTACAGGTTTATTTAAATTTGAGAATGAAGTTTATGAAGTATTGTTTCATGAAGAAAAAGATACAATAACAATTGAAAATAAAAACAAGAAAAAAGACTTTACAAAAATCTATAACGAAACTTGTAATGAAATAAATCAGATCGGAGAAATAATATTCTTTGATAAGATAAATTATTTAATAGATAAAGAACAAAAGCTGATTAGTGAAACGGAGGTGTCACCAATCAGCAGTTCAATAGCATAATTAGATTGTGACTAATGGGCTTTTAAATTTAATTATTTTTTAATGGAGGGATTTAATTATGGATAAAAAAGAAATACATCACGAAATAGTACAAGCATTTGAAGATAAATATTCTTGGCTAGGAAAACAATTCGCAGTAGAATTCTTGAACTCAGTAGCAAGTTGGAACATACAACAATTCTCAAACCCAGACTTTAGAATAAGAAGACACTTACTATTGTTCTGGCCCCCGGGATATGTTAAATGTTGCCGTGAGAATGAGAAAGTTTTAATTGGGGATAAATATATTCCAATAAAAGATATGGAGCAAACAGGAACATTAACAACAATTGATGATGGACAAAAAATTAATACAGAATATGTTAAGTCGGAATTGAAAATGGAAAAGACTTTTAGTATTGAAACTATTGGGAATTATAATGTTGTTGCTGGACAAGACCATCCGTTCATGGTAATATCAAATGATGGTATTATTGAATGGAAGAAAACTAAGACATTAAAATCTAATGATGTTTTGATTATGGCTAAGCCTGATATATCTAATAAGAACAGTTTTAAATCTTTGAATGATGAAGCAAGATTGGTTGGTTATTTAATTGGCGATGGTTCTTATTGTAGTAAATATACTATTGGTTTTACAAAAGGAAACAAAGAAGTATTAGATGATTATGAATATTTAATTAGTAAATATATATCTAATAAATCAATAGCTAAAAATAAAGGTAGAAACTGTCTTCAATATAATTTACATTCTAAAGAAGCAAGAGATAAATTATATAAAAAATATAATTTAGATTATGTAAGGTCAGGAAATAAAATAATACCAAAACAATACATGATAAATAATAAAAGTGTAATTGAAAATATGTTATTTGGTTTGTTTCAAACAGATGGAAGTTATGGTGAAAATAGTATTTACTTTAGTTCAACATCAATAAAATTATTGAATCAAATACAAGAACTATTATTGTATATTGGAGTATCGTCAAGAACATATACTATAAAAGGAAATAAGTTTTGTTTGTATGTAATTGGAAGTACTAATTTATCAAAACTACCAATGCTATTAAAATCAAAACATAAAGATAGAATAAGAAAAATAATTAATCGTAATAATGTGGCAAGTGAAACAATACCATTTGGTTCAAAAATAATTCTGAATGAATTAAAGAAAAGAAAAAAGAAAGGTTATGACAATTCAATAAGAAAACAATTTAAAATAGCAGGATTAATTAGAAATAATTTTTATGGCAAACAAGCTAAGAACAAAGAATATTTCTTAAAAGTAATTAACGAACTAAATTTAAAAGAACTTGAATGGTTAGCATCAGACAATATTTTCTTTGAAAAAATAAGACATGTAAAACCAAGTGGAATACAAAGATGTTATGATTTATTTGTTCCAGAAAACAATACATTTATTTGTAATGGGTTCTACACACACAACTCAACCTTGTTAATGAAAGGTAGAGAAATTCTTGGACATGAAGCTTGTGGACATTTGTCAGATGTAACTACTGCAGCAATTAGAGGTTCTGTTGATAGTGGAAAGTTTCGTGTACCAGTTTGTTTGAAACACCCATTCACTGTTTGTACTGAGTTTGGACAAATGGTTAATGGTGGTGGAGATTCAAATGAGTTAGTTCAGAAATTATTAAACATTCTTGAGGAAGGTATTGTAACTGTTTCACTTGTTAAAGCTGGTGGATTATTAATTGCTGAAAGAGAAAAAGCTATTAAAGAATATGGAATAGAATTTGATTCAGATAACAATTTTAGTTACACTACTAATTGGGTTCTTATGGCAGGAACTTATAACAAAAAATTCTTATCTGATAGTGCATTAGAAAGTCGTTTCATTATTATGACACCAGAAAAGAAACTTGATGGAGAACTTACAAAACATATTAATCGTTCTGGAAGATTTGAAGTTAAGGAAGAAACTAAACTTGCTTTGAGAGAAGAAATTGTTTCTAAATGGAGTGCTGATGATTTCAAACCAAGATTGCCAGATGAAGTTTATTCGCCTGAGATTAATTTATCTATTCGTGAATCTGCAGGATTGATTTCAAATATGTTATCGAAAAGATGGTGGGGTGTTAGTATGTCTGATGATGAGATTATTATTGAAGCTCAAAGGATTAAACAGTCGTCAGAAGATATTTGGAAATCTGAGGAAGATAAAGTCTTTGATTGTATTTTTTATGAATCAAAAGATGTTGAATCTATTGCTAAAGAAACTTCAATATCAATAAGGCAAGTGAAAAGATATTTGCGTAATATTAGAGCACAGGTTTCTGTTGGTGGGGATAATAAATATAAGTATAGAGTATATTAATAACAATTAATTAACTATACATAATTACATTTAATTAAACATAATTATTATTTGATTGCCACAAAACATTTATAAACAATTATGTTTATTAAATTAATAACAGTTAAGTATTGTATAAACATAATATTTACACTATACTATATAATATAGGACACGGAGGTAATAACACATGATTCTATCAGGAACAAAAAAAATACTTGGTCTATGTAACAATAGAACATTCGCAGTAAGTATTCCAAAAGACTGGATTACACATCACGGATTAAATGCTAAAGACAAAATCGAATACTTGGCAGATGAAGTATTAGTGTATATCCCAAGTACATCAAAAATAAATAGAGAAAAATTAGTTGATGCAATTCAACAGGCAAAGGAGGAATAAATTATGTCAGTAGAACTCGGAGAATTTAAAGGAAACAAAATGATAAAATTAATGAAAGATGATAACGATAAATTTCCTTTCCAATTTGGAAAGAACAAAGCAAGATTAATTGTAGCAAATTATGATGCAATAAAAACATTCGCAGAGGAGGAATAATTATGCCAACAATAGTAGATGAGAATGTAGAAAAAATATTTGGATCTGAATGGGTTACAAAATATCAAGATGCTTTAAAGACATCAAGAAGAACAAGACTAAGATTTGAAAATGTTGAAGAAGAAAATGAATTCAAGGTTTTCTTAAAACAATCTTTACCAGCTGAACAACCAAAAGCAAAGTACACAAAGAATGGACTTGAGTATGATGTTATGTTAGTTCAAACATTACCAGAAGTAAGAGTTAATCCAATTAAATTTGGAAATTCTGTATCATTTAAATACATGGATAAGGATTGGATTTCAACAATACTTACTGATGAAGAAGTTGGGAAACTTGTTCCAAGTAACAACTATATTATTGCAGGAATATATTCTGAGAAAGCAGGAAACAATGGAAAGATTTTCAAGAATTTTAGAGTTCATTACATTAAATCACTTGCAGAAATGTAATTAGAAAAAAATCGATATACATACCATGTATGTATATCATTAATATTTATTCATAACGGAGGTTTGAATTATGGAAAACACAATAATAAAAAAAGAAGCTACATCAAGTATTATTGATCCAAAAATGATAGAAGTAAATTGGAAAAAGAAACTTGAATTAGTAAAATCAATTGTTGCTAAAAATTGTTCTAATGAAGAATTTGGTTTATTAGTTCACTTAGCAAGTCAATATGAATTAGATCCATTAAAGAGAGAAATATGGGCTGTTAAGTATGGCGTTAATCCTGCACAAATATTTGTTTCAAGAGATGGATTCCTTTCTATTGCTCACAAGTCAGGACACTTTAATGGAATGGAAACAACATTCAAAGAAGCAATTAAACCAGAAGATGTTACTGCGACTTGCACAGTGTATAGAAACGACATGGAGAAACCATTTGTTGTAACTGTTCACATGAAAGAATACAATACAAATATGTCTGTGTGGAAAGCAAAGCCAAGAACAATGTTACAGAAGGTTGCTGAATCACAAGCATTAAGACGAGCTTTCAATGTTGATGGTGTATATTCTCCAGAAGAATTTGACCAAACAAAAGATGAAGAACAAAGAATTAAGAAAGTAATAATAGATGTTCCAGCTTAATTGCTGGAATTAATCTATAACAAATAAAACGGAGGGATTAATTTGATAAATATAGAATTAGAAGAAAAGAAAATGTTAATACAAAACAACTTAAAGACAAATGAATTACAAGCGCACAGATATGTCAAAGAAAAATATGGAGTTTCTGAAATAGTTTTCTGTCCAAGAAAAAGTTATTTCATAAGACACAATGGTGACATACCAGAACCAAATGGAAAAATGTTAACTGGAACTTTATTCCACACAATGATTCCAATAGCAGTAAAGAATTATCCGGGAATAACTAATCCATTATTTGAACAAGAATGTAAAAAAGAATTCACTGATGAATTTGGAACATATACTATTACAGGACACTCGGATGTTATTGCAGATGAAAAGGTTTTAGAATTTAAATTCACTAAACTCTATAAAAGAAAACCTATTCCTGAATATTGGTTTAATCAAGTAAACATTTATGCTTACTTTCAAAACAAAGATTCATACGAAATAATTGCTATTGATAAAGACGATTTGAATATTGAAATTCTTTCTGGAGAAAAAGATCAGGCAAGATATGATGATTGTATTGAGAATGCTAAATTGATTTGGGAAGGATTGAACAAAGGTATTGCACCTGAAAAGGGGCCTATGTATTCTTGGGAGTGTAAGTATTGTCCTTATGAAATGCAGTGTAAGAAGGAACGAACAGATTTAGCAATGAAAAAAATGGAGGAATAAATTATGAAAAACAAAACAGTAATATCATCACTATCTGAACTAGGAGTAAACGGAACTATGTTAGAACAAATAAGAATCGAAGTTAGTTTCGATCTAAATAAATCCATAAAAGATTTAACACAAACAGACATACGACAATTATTTGGGTTGAATTAAAATGGACAACAAATCTAAAATGATTAAAGAAGAAAAAATTAGAGAGTTAGCTCAAGAATACGAAGGCGGTTATGATGAGTGAAATTGTTTTAAAAGAAAGAGTTCTTGGATTTTGCCAAGTATCTGGACAAGACCTTTTACTTTCAAAACAACACCATGATACCAAAACAAAAAAGTCTTGGTATTCAACATGGATAAAAACATCTAAATGGAATTGGGAAGAAGAACCAACTGATAGAGAAATAATGATTAATGAAATTGTAATTGAAACAGATGAAGATATTGAAACAAATAAAAAACTTACAAAATTGTTTCAACAAAAATTAAGAGAACAAAATATTTCTTACTACACATATTTCACTAGTTCAAAAAGTTTTCATATTCATTTCTTTGTTATTAACATACAGAAATACTTAAAGCAATATACTTGTAAATCTGTGAAAGAAGAAATTGTAAAAACAATTACAGGAACAAATTATAGATTTGTAGATGCACAAAACTTTTATCCAAAAAAACTTATTAGACTTGAAGGAAGTATTCACCCAAAAACAAATAGACAAGTAATGTTATTCGATAAATTCATGGGAACTAATTATGAAATAAAAGAAGAGTTAGTTAAGAAATTTAAAACAATTTATGTTCCCAAAGAAAATAATATTGACTTGCCTTGTGAAAATCAAAATGGAATTTATTGTTATCTTTTAGAAGAAGCATTGAGTATTAAATTCCCGGAAGGAAGTAGGAATAATATTTTGTTGCCTAATGCTGTTGGTGTATTAAATGAAAAAGAATTAGAAAAACTTTGTGAAGTTCAAGGAATGACTAAGGCAATGGTTAATGGTTGGAAGAAAAAGAATACTCGATTTAGGTGTATTACAATGCGAAGGTATGCTAGGGAAATTGGGAAAGATTTTCTTTGTAAGCGTTGTATTAAAGATGGAAATTTTAAGGAGGAATAATTTATGCAACCGATAGAAATGATTTGTTATCTTTGGGTATTTTTTTGTTTTTTTATTGCCATTATTATTTATTTAAAATCAATTGGAGTGGGATAAAAAATGAGTGAGAGGTATTGGATAACAGGAGTACAACTTGGTTTGTTACAAGTTATTCCTGAAGAAAAGAATAGGAAGGAATTGGTTGATGAAATAATTGATAAACAATTTATGGGAGATGAATGGAGTGTGAAATCAAAATGAATTTTATTGAAGCAGTAATAAAAATTAATCAAAGAAAAGATTTGGAACTTTGTGATTATGAACCTGAATTAACTGGAGAACACCTATCAATTTGTGTTTATAATAATCTTAAAGGCCCCCAGTTTATTGGGAAACTTAGGTGGCCTCAAATTAATTTAGTAATTGAATGTGACGGTGATTACTGGCACAAGTATCCTAATGGAACTGAACTAGATGAAAAAAGGAATATTGAGTTAGAACATGCTGGATATAATGTTCTTAGGTTGTGGGAAAGGGATATTAAAAAGATGAGTGAGGATATTTTATTGAACAGGATTATGGAGGTTGTTTAATATGAATATTTGTGGTAAAAATCAATCAATGTTCGCTGTGAGAGAGCATTATAGATTACAATTTGGTGTAAATAAAAGCAGAACACTTGCGGGGTTGGTGGGAAAATGAATTTTACTAGAGAAGAAGTTGGGAAGATTTTGCTTGGCGAGAAAACTCAGTGTAGGTGTCTTGTAAAAGAAGGAGAGAAGTTTTACTTAGAAGAATTTACTTTAACTGCGTCTCCATTAACTACTGTTATTAATATGAATGGGGGTGTTAAGTGGCAGGTTGGGGAAGATTATTCTGTTCAAGCAAAGCGTGGGGGAAAAGGACTTTGGTATTGCCCAAAATGTAAAATTTATGGAGAACAAATAAGAGAAGTATATGGTATGTGTGAGCATAACTGTGAAACAAAATTGCGTGTTAAAGTAAAGTCTATTAGGAAAGAAAAGCTTTTAGATTGTAGTGATGCTGATGCTAAGCGAGAAGGCTACAAAAATTGTATAAATTTTGTTGAAAATTTTGCAGGATTAAATGCAAAGTATTTACCCAAAGAAATTAAAAATTTAAATGGAATGATTTATCCATCACTTAAAAAATTAGAGTTATGGAATCCTTTTGTTTGGGTGCTAGAATTTTCTATAATGGGGGGAAATAAATGACTTTTAAAAAAGGTGTTGAAATGAATGATGAAGAAGCTATTGAAATATTAAAAGAGATGATTGATTGGTTAAATTGTACATATTCAAATATTTTTGAAAAAGGTCAGAAAGAAAGTATTGATGGATATGTTGGAAAATATAAAATATTAAAAGTTACTAATCAACAAAAGATTAATGCGTTAAATAAAGCATTATTGGCTTTGGAAAAATATAATAAAAATAATTAAGGATATGAGT
>Ga0222628_1000588_pt1 | contig 14437 bp, 27 predicted proteins | sample AntAcemetageno95_FD_179860 | JGI IMG/M metagenome (GOLD analysis project Ga0222628, IMG submission 179860) | Saline water microbial communities from Ace Lake, Antarctica - #95 | ecosystem: Environmental > Aquatic > Non-marine Saline and Alkaline > Saline | place: Antarctica: Ace Lake | collected...
AAGCATTTTCAACTGGTTTTACTGGTTTAGACGATAAACTAATGGGTGGTATTAGGGGTGGAGACCTTATGATACTGTCTGGACTAAGTGGCAGAGGTAAATCGACACTTTCGCTTCAGATGATGAAAAACTTTTCCAACAACCGAAAGCCAGTGTTGTTATTTTCCTATGAAGAACAGCCAACTAGAATGAAATGGAGGGTAAAAGAGATGGGAATAGATGACAACGTGCTATGCTTCTTACCTAAAAAGATAAAAGCTAACACAGTTCAGTGGATTGAACAAAAGATTTTAGATGGATTAGCTAATTATGCTATTGAAATCATAATTATTGACAACCTAGACTTCTTAACAGCCGAGAAACAACTGCGAGACGATGATAAGTGGGCTTTACAGGGCAGAATAATCGCTATGTTGAAAAGAATAGCCATTGAAAGAGATGTAGCTATAATATTAAATGCTCATATTGGCAAGGATAAAGAAGAAAACGAACCACGAATGCAAGACCTTTATGGTTCAGGAGATATTTATAAACTGGCAGACTTCGTTTTATTTATCCACAGGCTACGAGAAGAACCAGAGGGCAGGGCTAGACGAGCTGATATGCCATTGTCTAATAGGTCTAAAATAATTCTTGATAAGAATAGACTTACTGGACTAACTGGTGGATTTGAAGTAGAATTTATTAATAATCAATTTATTGAAACAAAAAATGGACTTGAGCTTCCTATTAAGAATGAGAAATAGCAAGAACCCACAAGAAAGGGTTGAATATGTTAAATTTGAGAAGAAGTTTGGCAGATTATTTAGGATTTGGTATGATAAAACCCTTGATGTTAAGTATAAAAACGCTATGATGAGCTGTTATAATAACATAAAGGACTATGAAATATATCAAGACCAGACCGTAGATATTAATGAAGAGTTTAAATTTTAAAAATAATAATATGAAAAATGTAATAAAAGAGTTTGATGTTCTTATGAAGAAGATGAGAAACTTAGGCTTTGGTTTAGCTGCTAATGATTTAGAGTTGGCACATAAAAAAGCCCTTGCTGACCAGAAGAAAGAATTAATAGAAGAGTTTAAGTTGTTCCTTAGTAAACATAGAGACTCATATGTAGCTATAGCTAATATAGGAATAATAGATGATTTAACAGCAAAGATAGATAGACTACCATTTGGAGATGAAGATAAGTTTGAAATAGAATTAGATAAAACGATTGAATCAAAATGGATAGGAGTGGTTGATAATAAAAGACAAAGATAAACTAAAATAATATGGAACACATAAAAGAAATAATTAAAAATAGAAAAGATAACTCAATCACGAGTTGTCCACAGTGTGGCAAGGAAGCTAGAAGAATACTAGAAGATGGTAGGTATTATATTCGTTGCACTTGGTGTGGCTATGACAACCTGGCGAGATTTGTAGCTAGTAGAAACAGCATGAAGGAAGAACTTGATGATATTTATGGTTAGGGTTATCCCCATTTGCTAAAAGATACACCAGGTGGTATACTGAAAATAGTTAATATTAAAATAAAAATATGAAGTTAAAACTTACAATAGATATAGTAGAAGACGACATCGAGTCTGGTCTATATAGAAATTATTATTTAGATGAAGATAATTTAGAGTCAGCTGAGTGGACTGAAGAAGTAAATGATATGATTGAAGTAATAAGAGATAATAAGGAGATATAATAATATGATAGACCAAAAAAAAGTAAAAGAAACAAGAGAAAGAAAAAATGGATTAGTTTATAAAGAAAAGGGATTTAAGATTAAGGTTGACTCTTTAAACTATATATTGACACACACTGGATATACTGAAACTTATTATATATCACTCGCTCATGCATTTGAAGAAATATATGAAAGAAAATTGAAAGAGAATTTAGTAGGTGCAGAGGATAAGACATTTAAAGGTATCCAAAAAACAATAGAAAAAACTAAGAAATGGTTAGATAGAAGATTAAAGGTATTAAGTGGGGTTAGGGTGAACATCTAACATACCCTTTCTGACTCTTTTAAACAGCCTTCTCGCCATTTGAATGCCATTTAGGTATAAAGCGAGCTTCGTGAAATTAAAACGCTGTGGTGGACGTGTGAGAGCTAATAATAACATTATGGATTACAATACAAAAATTGAAAAGATACACAAACCAGAAGACTATGAAAATTTCGATGAGTATTCATCAGCAGTTGCTGAAGAGACTATTGAAAAAAGTCTTTTAGTTTGGACTGAACATATTAATAAATCTAAAGAATAATTATATGACTACATTTATGGAATTTTTACAAGAAAAATGTGCTAGTGAAAATCCTAACATTAAAGATGACAACATGCCAGATGCTTTTGACCATTGGTTAGGGGAAGTAATTAATCAGGATGTTGAAATACTTATTAGACATGCTGATGAGTGGAGAGATAAAGAAGACCTTGCTGCCTATAATAAGAAATCTAAGTATAATAAAGACCATGAATAAATATAAATTAACAGAAAATAAAAAAGAAGTATTTGGAACTACACTTTATCAAATTGAAACATTAAAAGATTTCAGATATGTAAGTAAGGGAGACTTGGGTGGTTGGATAGAGAAAGAGAGTAATTTAAGCCAAGAGGGTAATGCTTGGGTCTTTGATGATGCTCAGGTCTCTGGTAATGCTCGTGTCTATGATGATGCTTGGGTCTCTGGTAGTGCTTGGGTCTATGGCAATGCTCGTGTCTATGATGATGCTCGTGTCTATAATGGTGCTCGTGTCTATGATGATGCTTGGGTCTCTGGTAGTGCTTGGGTCTATGGTAATGCTAAGGTCTGTGATGATACTCTGGTCTCTGGTAATGCTCTGGTCTCTGGTAATACTCTGGTCTCTGGTAATGCTCGGGTCTTTGGTGATGAAAAAGTAATGGGTAGTAGAACTGAAAAAGAAAATATTAAATATTCAAATAAACAATTACAAAAAACTAAACAATTAAATAATAGTAGCGATAATATCAAAACTAATAAGGAGAAAATAAGTATGTTACAATCATTAACGAATGCCTTAAAGCGTAATTTATCTCCAGCAAGTCAAAAACTATATAAAGCTGGATTAATAAACGGTGGTCTTGAACTAACAGAAAAGGGAAGTGAAGAGTTAAATGACGTGTTGTACGCTAAACACGAGAAGGAGCTAGTTGAAAGAGCAGAAGAGATTATTGCAGAAGAAAAGAAAAAGAAATAGTTTTATATGCTGGGCATATTAGTGCCTAGCTACAAGATTATTTAATTAAAATAAAAATATGAATAAATATAAATTAACAGAGAATAAAAAAGAAATATTTGGAACTACGCTTTATCAGATTAAAGCATCGAGAAGTTTCAGAGATGTAAGTAAGGGAGACTTAGGTGGTTGGATAGAGAAAGAGAGTAATTTAAGTCAACTTAACGATGCTTGGGTCTATGGTGATGCTTGTGTCTCTGATAGTGCTTGGGTCTATGGTAATGCTTGGGTCTCTGGTAATGCTAGGGTCTATGGTAATGCTAAGGTCTCTGGTAGTGCTCGGGTCTATGATGATGCTTGGGTCTATGATGATGCTTGGGTCTCTGGTAATGCTAAGGTCTATGGTAATACTTGTGTCTCTGATGATGCTTGGGTCTGTGATAGTGCTTGGGTCTATGGTAATGCTAAGGTCTATGGTAATGCTAGGGTCTGTGGTAATGCTTGGGTCTCTGGTAGTGCTATGGTCTGTGGTAATGCTAGGGTCTATAGTGATATAAATGGAGAAGAAAATAATAAAGATTCTTCACAAAAGTGTTTAGATACTATATATAATGGGTGTATCGATAAAATATATCTTGAAAAGAGTCCACCATTAAAAAACGCTACTGAATGGGGGGATATAATAAAAGAATGTGCTCAAGGATATGTGAATCATGAATATATCTATGGTAAATCATTACCAGATAAATATAATAACTTTAATAATGGCGAAAGCCAGAAAGGAAATAAACGTATGTCAGTAAATAAAATCATGAACTCTATCAAGGCTAATTTAAGTCCTGTTGATAGAAAATTAGTAAAAGCTGGTTTCTTAGACAGCAAAGGCGAAAGAACAGACGAATATAATTGTGAGTTAGACCGCATTATTCGTGATGAAGCAAGAGAAGCTATGGACACTAAAGTATTAAGAGAAAAATTAGCTAAAAGCATTAAAGAAGATAAATAAATGTTATTAGACAAAATACAATTTGAAGAAAAGCACAAGGATAGAACATCATTTTGGGCAACTGACTGTGAAAAACCATTGTTTGACTTATATCATTCTTGGATGGGAACTAAACCAACTAACCCAATAGAAGTGCAAACATTATTTATGTTTGAGGTTGGCAAGATGGTTGAGTTAGCTTTAGTCAATAAGTTACAAGAAGTTGGTGAGCTAAAGAAGTTTGATAATGATGAGCAACAACGTATTGAAATGGAAAGAGAAGGAGTTCCTATCTCTGGTTATATTGATGCTATTAAGACTGATGGCACTCCAGTAGAGATTAAAACATACTATGGTACTTATCAAGATAAAGACTTAGAAAATGGTATAGCTAGAACAAGCTACTTAAAACAACTTGCTGTCTATATGGATTTTCTTGATGTTAATTCTGGTACTCTTATATATGTAGAAAGAGGCACTGGTAAATCATTTGAGTTTATACTAACAAGAGAAGGAACTATATTTACTTGTAATGATATATCATTTGATATGATGGAGGTTTATAAACGATGGGCTAAACTATATACTGAAAATGTATTACCCAAGGTTGAAATTAAATCAGAGTATAGATATAAGATTCCAGTAGAGGATGTTGATTGGAAATCTATTCCTAAACATAAGGTAAGTAAAGCTAGAAATGGTGGACTTGTTATTGGAGACCACCCATGGGCAGTTCAATACTCTGACTATAAAAATTTACTCATAGAGAAAGAAGGAACAACACTTGGCTATACTGATGAAGAATTAGTTAAAATAAATGAACTAACTAAAGGCTATACAAGTAGTAGTTGGAAATAATAATTAATAAAAAATAATATGAAAGATATATTTTTAACAAGTAAAGATTATGAAGTCTGTGATGGATGTGGATGTTTAGTAGCAAGTAGTAGAGCACAGAAAGTCGACAATGGATGGTATCGTAACTACTACTGTCAAATATGTAAAAAACCATACGACAAATTTTATGATTATGATGGTGGTAAAAAATATTGGGGTAAGGTTGAAATGGAAGAAGATGGAACACCAGTTGGTTATAAAAAAATTAATAAAGATAAGAAATAAAATTATGGCAGATTTAACAAATGAAACATTAAAGATTACCAATATTACTCTTGTTGAAAAAGAAAGTAAGACTGGTAATAAATGGAAAGAGTATAGTGTAGAAGTAGTAGACCAAGAAAAGGGAACCTACTATACACTACCAATTAAAAAAGCACCCAAGACTTTGGAAGATGGCACTATTGAAGATGGTGGATTTACAAAAGCTTATTTGTTTTACAAAGAAAGATTTAATGATTGGAACCAAATGTTTGCAGAAGGTACTATTAAAACAATCAAAGTTGCTTTGAGCACAAAAGTAAGTGATTGGGTGTTTGAAGAAAAGACTGGGACTAGTACATATAAGACTATTAGGTTTATGGAAGAGCTATCTGAAGTAGACCAAGCAATGGCTGCTAAACAAGTAGAAGGACAACCAACACCAGACACTACACTAACTAATGCAGAATCAGAAGCTACAGAGCAACCAGTAGCTCCAGTTGATGAAGAAGTAAATGTTGAGGAAATTCCTTTTAACTAGTTGGTACGACGGTCGTAAGTGGGTAGTAGGTATATTCTATTACCCAGCCAATACTAAATAATTAATATACAATTATGAAAACTAAAAAATGTTTTAAGTGTGGTAATGTGAAACCACTAAATGATTTTTATAAACATTCACAGATGAAAGATGGGCATGTAAATAAATGCAAAGCGTGCAATAAGAAAGATATAAAATTAAGTGCAAGAAATATTATAAATAAATGTGAAGTATGTGGAAAGGAATTTGGGACTTGCATTAGTGAGATGAATAGAGGTGGTGGTAAATTTTGTTCAAGAGAGTGCTGGTATGAGTGGAATAAAGATGATAATACATATAATTGGAAAAGTGATAACGCTAGTTATAGTGCTAAGCATAAGTGGATAAGTAGAGTTTGTGGTAAACCTAATTATTGCGAACACTGTAAATCTACTACTAAGAATATGTACCATTGGGCTAATGTAAGTGGTAAATATAAGAGAGAAAAATCTGATTGGATTAGACTTTGTGCAAGCTGTCATAAAAAATATGACCACGACAATATAAAACCATTTACAATTAAGTGTGTAGTGTGTGGTAAAAAAGTAGAAACAATATCTAAGAAGAGAAAATATTGTTCCAAGAAGTGTAGTAACAAGCATCGCAATAATAAAAAATAATTAACTGGATATACCATTCTAATATGAAAATCAAAAGGATTTAGTAAAGATTTTAGTAGAACTAACACCACTAGCTGTAGTTAAGGGTTAAGGGGGGAGTATAAGGCTTCGATTAATTATCTTAGCTGAACTGGCGAGTTGACGAACTCTGGGTACTCCACCTTTAGCTCTTAATCAGGGTGTGGCGCAGTTGGTAGCGTGCTCGTCTTGGACACGAGAAATCGCAGGTTCAAATCCTGCCACCCTGACCATAATAAAGAAAAAAAATGAATAAAGAATACGAAGGATTCAACAAGTCAGTTGAAACAATAATTAAAGGGTATAGAGCGATTGATGACATAAAATACGTTATCTCGCAAGACCTAGTTAAATTAGAAAATTTATGGAGAAACCAATCAAAAATATTAGAGATGAAAAAGAGTACACCAACATTTCAAAACTTCCTAGTGGAGAATCTAGCGAAAACTTATGCACAAGTGATACCTGTCCTGAGGGTTGGAAAATACATAAAACAGCAGGGGGTATCGTTGTCCGACCTGTCTTTGATTCCTCTAAATAAGTTAGAGATTATCACTAAGGCTGGCGTTAAATGGACAGATGATGTAAAGCTAGATCTAGAGGTGAAGGGGTATAATGATATAAAGTATAAATATGACAAAAAAACAATTAACAATTCCTAAACTTAAGAAGAAAAAGAAAAGGACACGAAGACAGAAAGCGAATAAAGATTTATGGGATTTATGTAAAGAGTATATTAGACTAACGCAACCTAATATTTGCTATACTTGTGGAGCTACTGGTCTTGCAAAAAGTAATTGGCACACTGGTCACGGTATAAATAAGGGTAAGCTACCAGTTGAATTTCAATATGATGTTAGGAATTTGAGAAGTCAATGCTATAACTGTAATGTCAATTTAGGTGGAGACTCGCAAGTATTTATAGCTAAACTTGAAAGAGAAAAAGATGGGTTAAAGTTTTTAAAAGAAGCTTGTCGTAAAATGGATGGCAGGTGGGAAATTAAATTTATACCGATTAATAAAAAATTAACAGGCATAGATGCTACTATATTCTTAGAAAAACAAATAAAGATTTTAGAAAAGAAGATAAAAGATTATGAAAAAAACAATATTCAAAGATGAAACGTGGGGATATAAATTTAATATAATAGATATTATTAATATATTATTCCTTAAAAGAAAAGGGCAAAACGTTTATTTTACTGTTTGTAACATTCCGATTGGTTGGATAATGGTAATAATAAGTGTAATAGTATCTATAATAATAAATCTAATATTAAAATAATATGGGAAACATAGGAATTGGAACAACTGCACCGAATGCTAAATATCATATAGAGGTAAATTCACTATCTGAGTTGTTAAGGGGAGTTTTAATGGTGTTAATATTTGAGATTAAGAACAAACTAAAATATAGTATGAATAAACTTTTACTAAAAACAATACTATATAGAGTAGGTGCAATAATCCTAAGCTTTGGGTTGTTCCTAGGGTTCTTCGGAAGTATAAGAACAGCAACCGCTTTTACAATTATGTATGAGTTAGCTCACACTATTTGGTATTTATCATACGAAATACTTTGGAAGAAATATAAACACAGAATATACAAATAAAGGAGGTTCAAGATGAGAAGGTTCAGGAGAGCGATTCCAAAGAAGCTTAAGAAAGTTGGATGGGAAATTAGTAGTATAGTCAATCGCTTAGAAATCTACGATAGGAAAGGTGAAAGGATTGTATACTCCACTAGATTTGGTATAATCATTGGTGTATATAATATAATGGACTTTTCCAAACCAGTAGATGTAAGGACTATCTACAAGAAACCGTTTGTTGACAAGATTTCACAATTCATGTAAACCAAAGGAGGTCAACCTTGAGCAGACACAAGAAAAGTAAAGGTAGACGGCAGATAATCAACAGCTCGAAACCTCGTGATGATATGCACCACATTATACCAAGGAGTAGAGGTGGAGCAACATCAAAGAAAAACCTAGTTGAAGTAAACTATGAACTTCACCACAACTGTTACCATAAGTTATTTGGTAATATGACACCAGAAGAAATTTGTATTTACTTAACTAAAGAGTGGTGGAACGGAGACGCTTCACATCTAAAATCTGCATTAGCAGAAGTGGTAGGGCAGTGATTAACATTGCCCTCCATTAACAATCTGAAACGTAATAATCAGTTCTGCTGCTTCCTTAAATAATAGATATAATGGACTATTAACATTGGTTATTACATTTTAGATAATTAAATTAAAACAATGAAAAAAAAAAGAACTTGGAGTAGTTATAAGAAAGCAGTAAATAATATAGCAGCAGAGGTAAAACTAATAATGCTTATCGGTCATTGGAATATAAAGATTTCATTTATGAAAGAAGAGTCTGATAATACCGCCGGTTGCATGATAGTTCTTCCAAAATACTTTGATGCAACTATGAGATTGTACCCTCCTCATTATGGATTATATAAAGATGGTGATGATTATGAGTTTGTTAAAACTATTATACATGAATTAGCTCATATAATTACCGAACCATTATATCTTGAAGCAATTAATGGAGTTACTAATTCCTCTCAAGAATTTTTAGAAACAATGAGAGAACAAACAACAGAGCAAATAGCAAATATAGTATATAATTTATGGAAAAAATAATTAAAAAGATAAAGTATGAAGAATAAACCAAAGGAGGTGTCTATGAAAGTTCATAGTCCCAAGTATAAGAAGGTACTCTTTGTACCTGATATACACGCACCGTTTCAAGACAACAAGGCGATTAACGCTTTGATTGCTTTTGCAACATGGTTCAAACCTGACGTAGTTATTTACATGGGTGACCTTGTAGATTTCTATGCAGTGTCTCATTTTGTAAAGAGTCCTATTCGTAGGCTTCAGTTGCAGAAAGAGATTGACGTTGCTACATCAGTATTGAAAAAAATCAATGCTGCTGTAAATGGTTCACAGAAGTTCTTTATTCGTGGTAATCATGAAGCAAGACTTCAGAAGTATCTCTGGACACAGGCATCCGAATTGTCTGGGTTAAGAGACTTGCAAGTTGAACATCTTTTGAAACTTGATGAACTCGGTATCAAGTATTTGAAAGACGGAAGAATGAAATATCGTGGAATGGTAATTAAGCATGGCGATATTGTAAGGAAGTTTGCTGGCTACACAGCTAAGGGAGAATTCGAATCCACTGGTGTATCTGGTGCTTCAGGACATACGCATAGACTTGGGGTCTATTCACAAACTAATGAGGCAGGAGACTTCATGTGGATGGAAACTGGTTGTTTATGTAAATTAAACGCCGAGTACATGGAAGGCAAGAAACCTAACTGGCAACAGGGCTTTGGTGTTGGTTATTACAAGGAAGGCTCAAAGAGATTTGATGCTGATACTGTAAGAATTGTACGCGGCAAGGCAATGTACTGTAGTCATGAATTCTATTAAGCCAGTAAACAAGTGGGGGAGTGATTAACATTCCCCCTTATCTAAAAAAACAATTATGACACAACAAGAACATGTAGATGGATTAAAGAAAAAGTTTTCAGATATGATGCAAGATAAATATATAGCTGGAGCTAAAGAACACGGAGGAAATCTCTGGGAGAAAACTGGATTATTAGATAGTGCTATTGAAGAAGTAATAGACTTAGCAACTTATTTACTAACATTAAAAGAACAACAAGATGTCAATAAAGAGTAAATTAAATATAGAAGCTATAAGAAAAGCGTGTAGTAAACCGATGTCTGAAAGGAAAAGAAAACTGCAAGAAGCTAGAGACCAGAGTTTGAAGAACTATTGGAATGCTGTGTTCAATTCATTTTCTAAATTAGCAATAGAATCAAATAAAGAAATACCGATTAATAGAGCTAGAAGATTAAAGAAATATGGTAAAGAATAATATGAATAAAGAAGAAATATTAAAAAAAGCTATAGAGAAAGCTGTTAAGAATAATTGGGGGATGGTTAATCAAAAGGTAGTTGATTATGAAATTGATGAATTTGATAATATATTTTTATCTTGGAATGACATGAATATACAGTTTGATATATTTGAGATTATATTCTCTCACGACTTTGCTAAAGCATTTTGGGGTAAAAATGAAATAATACACACTGGTACCTATGAAGAGTTTTGGGAGGATGGTGATGGTTATATAGATGGTGGAGATGAAATAGAATTACCAGCTTGGCAATATCACTTACAACAAATGGTATTAGAAGAAGATAAAATTAAATATTTAGAGAAGTTTATATAAATGAAAATATCAACAGATAAAATAATAAAAGATATACGAAAGAAGTTTGATTCTGATTCTATAATGAAGTTAGGCGACAAGCTTGATGTTGGGGTTAAGAAAGATATTATAACTAAGGCTGGTAATACTTATACTTATGGAGATATTAAACTTGGAGTTGGTGTTAACAAAGTTAAAGAGTTCCTTAAAAATAATAAGGAAACATTAGATAAAATAGTTAAACAATTAAAAGAATAATATGAAAGACAAAACAACAATTAAGTGTCTTGAATATCTATGTGGTGAGATTGATACATTAGAAGAACGCTTCCAAAGCTATAGTGATAGAATGGAAGTATTCTTAAAGGCTCTAGTTTGTAAGTGTGATAAATTAGAAGAGCATATTAATGACATGGAAGAAGCAGACATTAAGTATCGTGAGATACTAGAAGATAGATTTAATAAAATAAAATAATATTATGAAAGAATCATTTATGTTAAGTGAGTATTTTCTTTACCAAGCAGCCGACAGATTTATTCGTGGTGCTGGTGTAGAAATTGAAGCATTAAAACATGCATTAGAATTGTATGACCCTAAAGACAAATCAAAAAAAACTAAGGACGGAATAAGAACAATTAACGAAGATGTGCTAAGAGTTAAAAAAGAAATGAAAATGTATCTTAAAGTCTATAACAAACTAGATAAAAAGATTAAGATGGAACAATTCGGTTTTACTGAAAAAGATTTGAAGTAAAATAAAACACCCCTTAACTTTTGAGGGGTGTCTTAATATATAATTATATGAAATCAATTAAGAAAAACATACATGAAACGATAGACCTAATACAGAGTGTAATTTATTTATTCTGGATTTTTGGTCTTTTCTTTGCTGCATATGCAAAGAACGTTGTACTATTTATTGTAGTCTGTTCTATCCCAATAGTACTATCTATTGCCTACTATTTTTCGAGGGATAAACATAACCCTGAAGAGTAGGTCCGATTCCAGGAAATCTTCTTAACATCAATTTGAATATTGGGTCTGGATTTTGTTCTGCTAGTAACTGCCACAATGCATTTCCAGACTGTCCTATAAATGATACAGAAGGACCAGCTACTGCACCAGTAAGAGCACCTTCACCATATTGTGAAGCCATTCCAACTTCAAATAAAAATCCTAAAGTCAAAGTACTAGTCCAGTTATCGAGTAGTCTTTCTCCAATCTCATCTGGTCTTTTTTTGTTTGTTAATATTCCCCTTATGTCAGCTATAACTTCACCAGTTAATCCACTAGCTATACCAAGCTTAACCAAGGGTACAGCGTTGCCCCTTTTTAATTCGTGCCATATTTCTTCTTTTAAATATCTTTGCATACCAAATGTAAAACTCTTTAGCTGTGTTAATGTTTTACCAGTTTCACTACTCCAAGATACTGGTAGTTCAAATGACCTGGCTCTAACCTGTGTTTTATCAACTAAATATTTTATAATACTATCTTTCTCTGCTTGAGTAGCAGTTCCACTTTTTATAATTTTCTCAGCATCTATTGTTTTTATCTTGGCTAATTCTCTTTGGACAAACTTTGTTCTCTTACCAGTAGATAGTTTTTTAATTAAATCATCAGTCCAATTCTTTGCTGCACTTGTTGATACTCCCCTAATAAAATTATCAACATACCCAATACCACTTAGTTTGTTGAGATATAGCTCTGCAAAACCACCAGTAGTATTTGCCATCTCTCTAGCAGTATTTAATAGTGTTCCTTTTGACATAGCAAAATTCTTATACTTACCTGGTCTTATAGCTGACTTGGTTAATTCTCCTAGCGTATTAAAGATACCAAACTTTTGCATAGCAGGTGCTAATTGAGAAAACTGCAACACTGCTGTTGAAGGACTCAATAATGAAACTGAATGAAACTTTCTCATTCTTGATAGTATTTTATTACCAGCTACATTTGCTTTATCTCTACCAACCACTGTATCATACATGTTTTTAGCAAGAGCATGATTACCACCATCGTCGCCTATTCTTTTTATAAGAAAATCACCAACCTCATCAAAGTTACCAAACTGTTCTATCTCTGATAGTCTTGTTATAGATTGATTCCAGTAATCTGGTAGTGCACCTATGTCCGTTCTATATCCAGGAAGGTTTGCTGTTCTAGCGTGTTGTAGTGAACCAACATATCTGTCAGCATTATATGATATATATTTATTAAATATAGTTTCAGCTTCAGCAAAAGTTACATCATTAGCTTTAGCAATATCTTCTATATATTTTGTCTTCGCAGCTGGACTCTTTCTAAATGTCTTTAACATCTTTTCGCTATCATACATGTGTGGGAAAAAGTTATCCATTGCTTCAAATTTTAATACGGTTCCATCAGGAGCTTTTAGTAATACATTTTGTGCCACAGCCCTGTCTGATATAATCTTATTTACCTCTCTTGCATAATCTACCAAGTCATCAATATATTTATCTCCAGAAGATAGTCCATTCTCTAAATATTTTGATACTAATGGTCCTAATTCTTTTTTAGAATAATTTGTATTTTTAATAGCATCTTTTAATGTTGTCTTAAACCCAACCATGAATTGACCATATACTGCATCAGCCTTATCAGCTGCTTGATAAAACTTTTTAGTCATTAATTTTCCAGCCTGACCCATATTCTCAAATGTATCGGCTATTGAAACAAAGTGTCTATGCCAAAAATCACCACCCTCACTACCTGCTTGAACAGATTTTTTCATCATACTTTTAGATGCGTTATTATCTATAGAGTCAGCTGCTTCTTTTAATAATTTCTCACCAAACTTATCTGTTTTCATTCCAGTAACTTCACTAATAACTTTATTTGGTGCTTTAGCAGAAGTGCTAATATTAGTAACTACTGGCTTACTATATAAATCTAATTCACCTTCATTTACATTATACATTTTCTTATTCAAATTATCAATAAGTGATTGTTTCTTTTTAAGTAAATCATTTAACTGAGTGTCTCTTGCCTTTAGTATTTTCTGTTCTTGTTTAACCCTTAAATCTAAAACATTATCAGCTGGTACTCCGTTAGTAGGAGTGAGGTCATCAATCTTTATTAAATCATTTGCCCCTCTGACGCCTTCATCTTGTAATTGAACTATCTTTTTATTAACAGAAGCTAACTCATCTTTCATTTCACCTATAACCCTTAAATCAACATCAGCCTTAGAAGAATCTATTATTACTTTATTGCCACTAGTCTTTACATTAGCTTTTATATCTGCTATTCTTTTAGCACTAGATTGCTTGTCTACTGCTTCTTGAGCTAGCCTTTTAGTTACATCCTCAAGAGTTTGAGCTGCTTTTAGTTTAGCCTTAGCCTTAGCAATCTTTGCTGCACCAGCTATTTTTAATGAAGCATTTAGTGTTGCTAATTCAGCAAAATCAAAAAGCACAGTAGGTTCAATATAAGACACTGTTAAATCGAAAACACTAGAACCAATACCCTTAGTATCACCAGTTCTTAAATATTCTCCAGTCTGTTTGAAGTATTCTTTTGTTTGTCTTTCTAATTTTTTAGTCAATGGTTCATCTAGCCATGGAATCTTTTCTGTAACATTCTCTCTGCCAAGTCCTTCTTGAATCATATCTATCGGTGCTAAAACAGCCCGTCCACCCATCTTTATCATTTCTGCACC
>Ga0222628_1000591_pt1 | contig 14381 bp, 12 predicted proteins | sample AntAcemetageno95_FD_179860 | JGI IMG/M metagenome (GOLD analysis project Ga0222628, IMG submission 179860) | Saline water microbial communities from Ace Lake, Antarctica - #95 | ecosystem: Environmental > Aquatic > Non-marine Saline and Alkaline > Saline | place: Antarctica: Ace Lake | collected...
TGGGGTGTTCTCCCCAACTATGCAGCCCGTGAAGGTTACCCAGTCCTTGGGGTTTGCAAGGTCATCATCGTTGGGCGCTCCAAGAATGACCTTGTGCATTCGTGACCCACAGACGGGACACTCTTTGATGGGTATCTCGTCTGTGTTTTCCGCTTCGAGTTCCGCTGCCCATTGAGCAAGGGAAATCCAGGTCTCTTTTCCATCCACCATCTTCAGAACGGTAAATTCTGGCTCGTCATTGTAAATCGATTCCCGTGACATGAGTGACCCCCTTCACTTTTCAGACTAAGGGGAGGTCAAGACATCTTTGGGGCAGAAAGTTCTCGAAGCTACCTTTCAAATATCTTGTAACGGCCATTGGGTCGGACCTGGATGGGGGATTAATATCCCAGACTTGGAGTGCTCACAGGTAATAACCGCTTTTCATGTAATGGAGGAGTGTGCTGTTCTCTGATTCGACGCGGGCTTTGAGCTGAGGAACTAATTTCTAGCCGAACTTGGCCATGTAGAAAGACTCGGGCGCTTCCCCAACAATCTCAAATCCGAGGTGGTGGTAAATCGCAATAGCCTTGACGTTATCTTTGCCAACATCGAGGTGGACACCGACCCCTGCCGACCGGACAAAATTGTCAATCAGGCGCCTGGCGAGACCGCCCCCTTGGGCTCTGGGTAAGAGATCAATGTGGAAATGGGCAGGATATTTTTCCGCTATTTCCGGCGGTGCTGTTGGCGGGTTGTGTATGAGCTCAATGACCTGGCCGTTCCAGTCGTTACTCCCAGTCAATGGGTACTGTTGCCGAAGGGTTGGCCACCAATTGGCTTCACACCACTGCCAGAAATCAACGCTGTTGGTTGTGGCCAAAAAATAACCAGCTACCCCATGATTATCGACTGCGATTGAGGCTAGCTCCGGATGCCGAACAAGGTAGGGGCCAACGTATACCTGTCCAAGAAGTTCGGGGTTTGCATCCGGGCTTGGGCGTCCGCCTCCCGGCTCTGAAGTCTCCAAGCAGACAGCGTAGGAGCCAGGCAGGTGAGAAAAGTTGAAATTGACCACGTCGACCACAGGAAACAGAATAGGCCACCGACCAACTGGTTCATAAAGTGGGTCACCGGTTACTGAAAAGTGGTTCAGTGTGTGATTTGGTCTTAGCCGCCAAAGTCACCCATAAATTGCTCTAAGACAGCCATGAAGGCGGGTTGAAGATAGCAAAGTGGTCTCCCTTGCGATGCCGGATTGTTACGAAGTGGTCTACATCAGGCCTTGACTAAGTTCGCCCTTTATGTATTTACTCATCACTATGGATCCCTCGACGCGCTCTACCCCCCGCAACCGGAATGCCGTTCGGCTGCAGCTGCAAGGGATTATCTCAGGAATGCGCGTGGGAGATCGTTTACCCAGTGAGCGAGAGCTCAGTGGACAATGGGAAATTGCCCGCATGACCGTAAGACGTGCTCTGGATGAACTTTTCAAAGAGGGTGCTATCGAGAGACGTCACGGCTCTGGAACATACGTCGCCCCCAGACCTTTTGTTCGCGCACTTGGCCTGACATCGTTCTCAGAAGACATGAGAAACCGTGGTCTGGTCCCAGGAAGCAAGCTCATCTCCTTTACCCCGGGCATAGCGGATGCAGTTGTGGCAAAAAGGCTTCACGTGCCGTTGGGCACTCCGGTTCACAAGTTCACCCGACTCCGCTTGGCAACAGGTGAGCCATTGGCTCTAGAAACTGTGTGGATCAAGCAATCTCTGGTTCCGGGGCTAAGCGAATATGACTTGGGTGGGTCGCTCTACAAGACCCTGGCTGATAGATACCGGATTAGCGTCGGTGCAGCCACTGTGACCATAGGGCCGGTTATCCCGGAGGCTGCAGTCAGAAATCTTCTGGAAATTGGCAGTACCCAGGGCTGTCTCCTAATCGAAATGGTTGACTCCGATCTTCGTGGAAACGTAATTATGTATGCTCGCTGCACTTATCGAGGAGACAAGTATCAGCTCACGGCCGATGTATCCGGTGGCGCCTTCGCTCGAGGTTCGATGCAGGAGATGCAAAAATGAGCGCGAGGGTGCTGGCCGTAGATGGAGGTCAATCGGGGATTCGGCTTCAAATGAGCGACTCTTCAAGAGTTATCGAAACACACGGTGCAAGCAGGCTTGAAGGCGATGTCCTGAATAGAGTCCACGATTTGGTTGTGGCTGCCGTAGAAAAAGAGTTTGTGGACCCGGTTGACACGGTTGTCCTCGGGCTCAGCACCTCACCGCCGGACAAACAAGAGGCCCTTGGCATCGCCAGCAAAATAGGCCAATCCCTTGGCGCAAAACGCGTGATTGTGACCGATGACAGTGTGACGCATCATGCCTCTTTCTTTAGAGGTTCTCCGGGAATCGCGCTGGCAATTGGAACCGGGGTTGCCTGTATCAGTGTCGGTAACCAAAAAGACTCGATGTTCTCGGTAAGCGGTTATGGCTACTTACTTGGAGACGATGGCGGCGGCTTTTCAATCGGTAGAAACGCCCTGCGATTGGCATTGGACACTCAATTTGAACGACCTGACAGCAAAATGGTTGAGCTGGCAACTAGTCGATTCGGATCGATCACTGCTCTGCCTGCCCAGGTGCATTCGCGCACTAGGGCAGTAAACGAAATCTCGCAGTTTGCTCAAGAGGTCCTCAAGTTAGCCACAAACGACCAAGAGGCGCTATCGATTGTCGAACAAGCCAGCCTTGACCTAGCAAAAACTGTTCAGCGCGCTATCAAGGCTGCCGATTTGACTCCCGAAGCAGCTGAACTGGCATGGTCTGGCCGATTATTTGCTCACTCGCCCCTTGCTCGAGCATTGCTGGAAAACACGGTGTCTTCGATAATTCCTGGGCTGACAATTCGATACAAAGACAGTAACCCGCTAGCCGGAGGCCTTTGGCTAGGAGAGGTATCTGACTTTGGCCCCTACAAACAAATGATCCAGGCCTGGAGTGCCTAGATGGGAAGGAAAAAGTGACCGATACAGCCACTAGCACAGCCAACGTCGCGGAGCAATATCTTCGTGGGCTACAAGATGCCCTTGGAACACTGCTCCTAGAGCAGAATGCCGCGCTACAAACGGGGGCAGCTCTAATTGCAAAGACCGTTGCGGCTGGAGGTACTGTTCATGCTTTCGGCACCGGGCATTCCCACATGCTCGCCGAAGAGCTTTTTTACAGAGCGGGAGGCCTAGTTGATGTCAACCCGATAATTTTTGATGGACTACTGATGCATCATGATCCAACGTTGAGCACTCGACTAGAGCGGCTTCCGGGCCTGGCCAAAGCTCTTCTGGATAGTCATGAACTGTCCAGTCAGGACGTGGCCATTATCGCGTCGAATTCAGGGGCAAACGCCGCCATTTGCGAAATGGCCGAGGCGATGCAGGCTGCGGGCGTGCCGGTGATTGCAATAACCAGTCTCAACCACGCAACATCGAAGGATGCCCGAGTGAGTGACAGGCGACGTCTCCATGAAATTTCGGAAGTAGCAATTGACAACGGAGGCTTGGTAGGTGACGCCTCTATTCAAATTGAGGGCTTTGATAAAAAGGTTGCTCCAACTTCGACGGTTATCGGTGCCGCCATCATAAATGCACTGGTAGCCCAGAGCGTTGCCAATCTTGTCGAAAAGGGAATACACCCTGCCGTCTACACCAGCAGTAACACCGAAGGTGGCGATGAAGAAAACGCACAATACCTAAATGCTCGACGCCTTGGGGCGATGTGATGACTGAAGTTGTCAGAGGGGAAATTTCCAAACGAGCATTTGCGATTCGTGGGGTTATCGAGGGGTTTTACGGCCCCCCTTGGTCTCACAAAGAACGGCTTGGCTTCTTAGAGTTCATGGCCGATCACAGAATGAATATGTTTGTATTTTCCCCGAAAGACGAGCCGCTGTTGCGACATGACTGGGCCGAGAAACCCGATGGAGTTTGGGTGGAACGTATTCAAGAACTCAGAACGCGTGCATCGGATCTCGGCATCAGATTTGCGATTGCACTTTCACCGGGCCTGTCAATTCGTTATTCGGACCAGGATGATCGAAGCCGATTGATTGGCAAACTGCGATTCTTTGCGGACATGGGGGTGCGGGACTTCGGTCTTTTTTTGGACGACATCCCCTCGCAGTTGCAGTGGCCTCGGGACCAGCAAACTTTTACCTCGCTGGCAGAAGCGCACCGATCGCTAGTGATTGCAGTGCACGAATCCCTGTCGGAGATAGCAGGCTCCTCACTGATGATCTGCCCTGAAACCTATTGGGGGTCAGGCACGGAGGCCTACCTTGCCGAGCTAAGTCGGGGGCTTCCCTTAGAAATCGACATCATGTGGACCGGCAAATCTATCTGTTCGGCAACCCTTGAGGTGGCCGATGCAATCACGTTTGCCGAAACGACGGGTCGCCCCCCTTTGTATTGGGATAACTACCCCGTAAACGATGTGGCGATGTCTCATGAACTGCACTTAGGCCCCTATGAGCGCCGGGACCCCGAACTGTATAACACCAGCCGTGGAATCATCGTGAACGCAATGGAGATGGCGGAAGCCTCAAAGATTGCGATTGCTACGGCAGGAGACTTCCTGGCCGACCCCTTTGGGTATGAGACCGAACAAAGCTGGGTTCGCGGTATTGCCGATGTCACAAAAAGCGCCAAGGATGCAGCTGCATTCGAGGTATTCGCCGGAAACTCAAGGTCTTCATGTCTGTCTCTAAGTGACGCCGAGGAGCTCAACCAGGCACTCGCCGCACTCGAATTCTCAAATATCTCTGGCGTCCTAGAGCCCGGAATTTTGGCTATGTCCGATCTTGCAAGAAAGTTTGAGGACTCAGCGGCGCATTTACTGTCCGAAAGCTTCGGAAACAAGGAACTTATTTCTCAATGCCGTCCTTGGTTGGACACTTTCAGAATTGGCGCAGAGATCCTGCGTCATTTGGCCACGTTGGCGCAGGAGCGTCAGCTGGACTCGGCTCGAGCTTCAGAGTTCGAACCGGCCTTCACTCGCTTGCGTTCCACTGGTAAGCGAGTGTTTGGCGACTCCCTAGAGATGTTTTTGGAGCATCTAATTCGAGAATCGCCTATAAACGACACACCAACAAAAAACTATGAGGAGTGATAGGAATGATAACTAAAAGAAGCAGTGCAATTATTGCCTTAGCGGCAGCGTCAGCTTTGCTACTTGGGGCCTGTGCAACAAGTTCTGAGACAACAACTGATTCCGGTTCTGCTGGATCAACTGACAGCGTCGCAGAAGGCACATTGCGTGTTGCAATGGGTTCTCCTGGAGAAGCGCAAATAGCCGTCTGGGATCAGGTTGCCGCCCAGTTTGAGTCCGAAAACCCGGGTATCAAGGTGGAAATGAACTACGTTGACGATGACCTTTACCAGACAATTGGCTTGCCAAACCTGCTTTCAGGTCGCGATGCACCAGATGTCTACTTTGAGTGGGCTGGTAGCAGGCTTGCTGAGAGGAACCAGGGCGGCTACGCAGCTGACCTAACTTCTTACATGTCTAGTGGTGTCCTATCGGGCATCTGGGAGGAATCAGCATTCTCCTCGGGTGAAGTCGATGGAAAGCTATTGTTGGCGCCTCACAAGGCAGACGTGACCAACGTCATTTGGTACAACGTTGATATGTTCGATGAGCTGGGAATCACTCCCCCAACCACTTGGAGTGAACTAATGACTACCTGTCAGGTTGTTTCCGAGGCAGGCTACATCCCAATGGCGACCGGAAATAAGGACTTTTGGGCCGCAGGTAACTGGCTGGGGCACCTAACGTCCCGAGTTGTAGGTGAAGATGTCTACGATTCGGCATTAGGCCAACGCACATCATTCAACACGCCTGAGTGGGTAGAAGCCTTTGGTTACATCAAAGAGCTCGCCGACAACAACTGCGTGAATGAAAGCGCTAACGCAATTGCAGATAACGAAGGTGCTCAGTTGTTCTTCCAAGGTGAAGCAGCAATGCACCCAATTGGTTCTTGGCTAGTCAGCTGGGCAATTGGTGAAGCACCTGACCTTAACTTTGACTACGTCAACCTACCTTCGATGCCAGGTGGTGCTGGAGATCAAGGCAGCGTAATTGGAGTTGTTACTGGTTATGTGATCAACGAAATGAGCCCACTTAAAGATAAAGCCGCCGAGTTCCTAGCAATGGCAAACAATGAGGAGTTCGTGGCCAAGTTCATCGAAGCAGAGGCTGTGCCATTGGCTATCTCTGCAGCAAACGCGGAGCTGGACGATAGAACAGCTCGCTTGAACACCATGCTGGCCGGATCAAACACGATTGTCGGACCCCCAGACACTGACTATGACCTAGAGGTTGCAGACTACTTCTACCGCGCGGTAGCCGCTGTGCTGGGAGGAGTCAGCACTCCAGAAGAGGCAGCAGCCGAATTGGCTGCATCAGTCGAATAACAACAGTTGAACTGCAGGGTGTGCTCGCGCAATGTGAGCGCACCCTGCACCAACAGAAAGCAAAAGCATGAAGGCCGAAAAACCGTGGGTACCGTTTCTATTTCTCGCACCCGCTTTGGCTTTTTTCGTCTTCGCGGTTTTGGTGCCAATGATTGCGACCGCCGGCTTTAGTTTCACGAACTGGAATGGTTTCGGTGAGTTCACCTTTGTGGGGGTTGTAAACTATGTGGAACTCGCTTCCGACAACATTTTTGCGAAATCCTTCACAAACGTTCTGTTTTACATTTTTGCTACGTTAATACTTGAAGTCCTGGTCGGTTTGTGCCTGGCTGGTCTGATCAGCGTCCAGAAGTCTGGTTCACTGTGGTTCCGCGTAGCACTTTTTGCACCAGTCATGCTGCCCATGGTTGTGGTTGCAGTGCTCTGGTCTTTCATCTACAATCCGGATTTTGGATTAGTGAACGGCGCCCTGAAGGCTGCTGGATTAGAAGATTTCACTCGCGTTTGGCTGGGTGACCCAGACACCGCCCTGTTGGCCATAAGCATCGTTTCAGGTTGGGTCTTCTCAGGTTTTTTCATGGTGATTTTTTACTCCGCTCTCCAACAGGTGCCAGAGGAGCTTTCTGAGGCTGCCAGCCTGGATGGAGCCAGCGAATGGCGGATTTTTTGGAGCGTGAAGATCCCTTTCATCCGCAATGCAATTGAGGTAGGGGTTTTGCTCTGTGTCACCGGCGCATTCCAAGGCTTTGATCTATTTTTCGTCCTAACAAATGGCGGACCCTTTAATGCCACGGAAATTCCAACAACGCTTTTGGTTCGCACCGTGTTCAGAAATGCCGATGTCGGCTACGGATCAGCAATGGCGGTTGTGCTAACGGTAGTGATACTAGTTGTGGGCTGGATGTTTGTCAGAATTCGCAAGTGGAATGATCAGAAGGAGTTGCGACGATGACCAAAGCAATTTACTTGCAGCGCCGTCCTAGGGTGGCACTGCGACAAAGACTCCCAAAACTACTGGTCACCTTGGGCTTGAGCCTCATCGCGCTCATTTATGCTTTCCCGCTGTTATGGATGACGGTATCTGGGCTAAAAACTAATCAACAGATATTCCGGGAACCATTCGCTCTGCCCGAAACTTGGGACTTCTCCATATGGATCGAGGCCTGGCAAGTGGGAAACATTGGGCAATACGCCCTCAATAGCGCCATCACCACTAGCGTGACGGTCGTAGTCATTCTCTTCGCCGGTTCTGCGGCAGCATTTGCCTTCAGTCGCTACCAGTTTCGTGGCAGGGGGGCACTGATGGGGTTACTGTCCCTTGGGTTGCTTCTTCCGCTGCAGTCCTACTTCATCGCTCAAAGCAGCATGTTCAATGCGCTGTATATCACCAACACTCGCTTCGCGCTCATCATCCCCTACATTGCAATGGGCCTTCCACTTGCCACCTACCTTTTGACGGTCTATTTGAAAGCCCTCCCCGATGAGCTTTTCGAAGCGGCCCGCATGGAGGGTGCGAGTGACTTCATGATCTACAGGCTTATCGCAATGCCCCTTCTCAAGCCAGGTCTTGCAACAGTGGGAATATTCTCCGCATTGGCGTCATGGAACGAGTTCTTGCTGGCATTGCTATACATCCAAGACGATGCCTTGAAAACTATCCCGACTGGCTTATTGGCTTTTTCAAGCCGCTACGTGACAGATTATGGACTGCTGTTTGCCGCCCTCACCATTGTCACCTTGCCCATGATCATCATTTACATCGCTTTCAACAAGCAAATTGTTGAGGGGCTTACGGCCGGAAGCCTAAAGTAACCTCGCCGGCAGATGAAGGATGTGGAGTTCCACGCTCTTTGCAACAGCAATCTCAGTGCTAATTGGCACACCCAACGCTCACAGACCTCAATGCCTCAAACTCCTTAGCATCAACACTCAGTTCCCACTTCACCTTCACGGTCATCCAGTCCTCGACATATTGGCACCGGTAACTAATGTTTGTTGGTAGCCACTCAGCGGGGTCTCTTGCTGACTTAGAGCGGTTAGACCCTGCACTAACCGCTATTAGTGCTTCCGCAAGGTCTAGGTCATTGGCGAATGCTTGGCGTCTTTCAGGACTCCACGCATTTGCACCGCTGTCCCAGGCTTCTTTTAGTGGAATCATGTGGTCAATGTCTAGCTTCGATGAATCAGTGATCACAACGGCGTCATAGCTTGAGAACCAGCTGCCGGTTAACACCTTGCAGCCTGCACCCAAGGTGACAGATTCTAGGGATTCAATAATCAGCACTTCTTCGCGGGCATTACAGCTGTCTCCGTCTGCATCTATCCAGTGCTTGAACAGACCCCTGTCATAACCACTTGTTACCTCTGGTTTGATCTCCATGCTTGCAAGCAAGAACGTGAACCTATCGACTTGTTCAGAAGACCCACCCTCCTCAGCAACCAGCTCTTCATTGGCAGTCTCCTGCCCAGGCTCCGATGGAGCTGGGCTGGAGCTGGCTGCAGGGGTTGCTTTTGGCTCAGGATCAGCAGATTCAGTCTCATTGGGTTCGGGCTCTGGTTCCTGAGAGGCAGACGCGGTGGGGGTTGATTGGGCTTGTGAGGCTGTTTGTGAGGTGGTTGGTTGTGGTTCTGGGCTGTCAGTGACAAGGCCAATGAAGCCAAGGATTACGACGCCAGTCACGATGGCAATTGTTTTTGGTTTCCACATCAGCCTCGCCCCCCAAGGGTCATCTAGCTAACACACTAGTTGGGCTTGCCTACAGTTTTATTGGCTGGCCTTATTGGTCGCCTTATTCACCATCGTCAGGCAGCAGCGCAAAGAATTCCATCTTGGCGTCCATCCACTCTTGGACGTGTCCTGATTCCAGGATGATCATCATTTCTGACATGGCATCTAGGTGGGGCTGATCTGCCATTGCAGCCATCTCAGCGCCATGCTGTTGGCTTTGGCTTGCTACTTCTTCGAAGCTTGAGCCTCGAAAAGCCTGACTGCAGGCTCCACCGAGTTCTAGGCAGCTAATTATCTTCATTGGCCAAGAGTCTAAAGGCTTGGCCCTTTGAAGTCACTTTTGCCGCGGTGCCCCCGATTGTTTTCCATAAATCACCAACGCGCCTTGGGAAATAACCGATTAGGCGATTCCAGTTGGCATACTAAAGACATTCCGTTTTATCGAAGATGATTGTGAGGGCCAAATGATAGGCAATACCTTTTCTTTTTCCTCAGAGGCTGGCCACACATGTTTACCTGCGGCCTCACCCGCATTTGTCACAAAACGATATCAATATCTGGGTCTTCTGACCGCTTAAAGGCGCTTTAGTCGCTAGCGATCCACCCGTTAACTCTCTAGTTCTTTGTTGCCATGTATCCAACCAAAGCTATTTCACTGGCAAAAGTGCCTCCATTTGTCAACTACTAAGTGAATGAGGCGCTCTAAGGACAAACCCCAAAGGTTTTTCCTCCCTCGCGAAACCAAACTGCGAGTTGCAAATAATTGCCATAGCCTAGGCAAAAGCATCCATTGAAGGCTCTAGGCGCAAGATTAGAAAAAAGGGAGTTTTTTATGTCACTGTCGACATTGAGGCGTTGGGTAACCGAGGTTGCTGATCTAACCGATCCAACCGAAATAATCTGGTGCGACGGATCCCATGCCGAGAGCCAAAAGATCAACGCCTTGCTGGTTGAAAACGGCACCTTTGAGAGACTAAACCCGAAGATCAGGCCTAACAGCTTTATTTCCCGGACTGACCCTGCCGATGTTGCAAGGGTTGAATCCCGAACCTTCATCTGTTCAGAGGACCAGCAGGATGCGGGTCCAACAAACAACTGGGTTGAGCCGTCAAAGATGCGGGCTGAGCTCAAGGAGAAGTTCGCAGGGTCTATGCGTGGCCGCAAGATGTATGTGATCCCGTTCTCCATGGGACCTCTCAACTCACCACTTGCTCGCTACGGGGTAGAAATAACCGATTCTCCTTATGTTGTGGCATCGATGCGAATCATGACAAGGGTCAGCGACAAGGTGGTTACAAAGATCGCCAATGGCGCAGACTGGGTGCCAGCGATTCACTCGGTTGGCAAGCCCCTGATTGATGACCAAGGTAACTCGGTGGCTGATACCCCATGGCCCTGCAACCCAGAAAATGTTTACGTGGTTCAGTTCCCAGAAACTAGAGAAATCTGGTCCTTCGGCTCTGGCTACGGCGGTAACTCACTGCTTGGCAAGAAGGCCATGGCGCTTCGCATTGGTTCAGTGCTTGCACGCGACGAAGGTTGGCTAGCGGAGCACATGCTGCTGATCAGGATCACCACTCCGGAGAACAACAAGTACCACGTGGCAGCGGCCTTCCCTTCGGCCTGTGGCAAGACAAACCTTGCCATGCTGCAGTCTCAGATGCCGGGCTGGAAAGTCGAAACCCTGGGCGACGACATTGTTTGGATGGCTCCAAACGAGAACGGCAAGATGCGCGCAATCAACCCGGAGAACGGTCTCTTTGGAGTCGCGCCAGGAACCGGGCTCTCGACCAATAAGGTTGCGGTTGATTCAATGCGTGAGGGTGCCATTTTCACCAATGTTGCGACCACCAAAGACGGAGACGTTTGGTGGGAGGGCCTCACCGATAAGGCTCCGGATAATCTGACCGATTGGCAAGGTAAGCCCTGGGACAAGGAGAGCGGCAAGACTGCCGCTCACCCCAATGCCAGGTTCTGTTTGCCCATCGATCAGGTCACGAGTCTCAGTGACAACTGGGCAGAGCCCGAAGGCGTGGAGCTAGATGCAATCCTGTTTGGTGGCAGACGTGCTACGAACGTGCCACTGGCTGTTCGCTCACTGAACTGGCAGCACGGCGTTTTCTTGGGTGCAACCATCGCCAGTGAGCAAACTGCTGCCGCCGAGGGTCCAATTGGAAGCCTTCGACGAGACCCCTTTGCGATGTTGCCGTTCTGCGGTTACAACATGGGTGACTACTTTGGACACTGGTTGTCCTTCGCTGAAAAGCTAGACCCCGATAACTTGCCGACCATCTTCCAGGTGAACTGGTTCCGAAAAGACGAGGCCGGCAAGTTCATCTGGCCGGGCTTTGGCGAGAACATGCGGGTGATCCAGTGGATTGTGGGTGAAATTGAAGGCAAGGATTCCTCCACGGTAACCCCGATTGGCATGGTCCCGAAGCCAGAGACCCTGAACACCAAAGGCTTAGACCTCTCGGATGAGAAACTTGCTCAATTGCTTGCAGTTGATAAGGACTCTTGGACCCACGAAGCTGCGGAAATTGCTGGCTTCTTTGAAAGCTTTGGAGACAGGTTGCCGGCGCCACTTGGGGTCGAATTGAAGAATTTGCAAACTCGCCTTAGTTCATGACCTCCATTTGGTTTAGCCTTAGGTGACAGCAAGTAATTAGGTCCCGAAAGAGGCCTTTATCTAGAACGAGGCTCCAATGGCAATGGCATCAGTCAACCCAGCTACCGGCGAAACCGAATTTGAAGCCGAGCTACACACCCCCGCCGAAGTAGAGGCTCGACTTGCCATGGCGCAGACGGCCCACGAGACCCTTCGCGCCATGAGCTTTGCCGAACGAGCGGTACTCATGCTCAAGGCCGCCGACCTGGTCGAGAGCGAAGTGGAGCAAACAGCCGTAATGCTCACCCGTGAAATGGGTAAGCCAATTGCGCAGTCCCGAGGCGAAGTTCTCAAGTGTGCCAAGAGCATGCGCTTCTACGCTGAAAAAACAGAGGGGTTTCTTGCCCCTCAGGTTCTAGCTGACCCATCAACGGTAAACGCGAGCCAGGCAATGACCATTTGGCAGCCGCTCGGAGTAGTGCTTGCAGTCATGCCATGGAACTACCCGCTTTGGCAGGTAATAAGGTTTGCTGGACCAGCACTGATGGCTGGTAACTCCGGAGTGTTGAAGCACGCTTCTAACGTTCCGCAGACTGCCCTTTATTTGAACGACATCTTCACTCGCGCCGGGTTCCCAGCAGGTTCCTTCTCGACCCTGATGATATCCGCCTCCGGTGTTGCCGCTGTAATCGACGACCAGCGAGTAAAGGCCGTTACCCTCACTGGTTCCGAGCCTGCCGGTCGTGCAGTTGCAGAGCGAGCCGGCCGACAGATCAAGCCTTCGGTTATGGAGCTTGGTGGCTCTGATGCTTTTGTTGTCACCGCAAATGCCGACATCGAGGCCGCAGCAACAATCGCTGTTACAGCAAGAATGAACAACAACGGCCAGTCCTGCATCGCAGGAAAGCGCTTCTTGGTCTTTGCCGAGGTTTACGACCAGTTCGTCGACAGCTTCGTATCAAAGATGAGCGCCCTAAAAATGGGTGACCCACTGGATGAAACGGTTCAGCTTGGACCGCTGGCAACGGCCAACGGCAGACGAGACCTCGTCGAACTGGTCGAAGACGCCAAGGCCAAGGGTGCACGCATCCTTTGCGGTGGCGAGACTCCAGAGGGACCGGGCTTTTTCTACCCAGCAACAGTTATTGATGGGCTAACAAACGACATGAGACTAGTCATGGAAGAGGCCTTTGGCCCGGTTGCCAGCATCTACAAGGTTGCCAACAAGGAAGAAGCGATCAAGATCGCCAACCAGACAACCTTCGGTCTTTCTTCTGCAATTTGGAGCCAGGATGCTGCCGAGCAGGATTACTTTGTTCAGCACCTGCAGGCAGGAGCCGTGTTCGTGAACGGCATGACAATTTCCTATCCGGAACTTGCTTTCGGTGGCATCAAGGACTCCGGTTTTGGCCGCGAGCTATCAGATGCTGGGATCAAAGAGTTCTGTAACCTAAAAACAGTCTGGAAAGCCTAAGCCAAATTTAGGTCCAGCAAGAATGCATTGCTAAGAGCCAACTTGTTCGGAGCAATGCCGTAAGCACGCTCTGGATTAGTGGTCGCGGCCATAATTGCAGCCAGCGGGTTAGCGCTCCAACTGGCGTAGTTTTTAACAGCGTCTTTCAATAACAACGTCGACCCGGCAAGGCCACCCTCTTGGGTCCTTGAAACTCCTCCGGAGACTGTTATTTCAATTGCACCAAGTAAATACTCGCCGTCGGGCTGACCGGTGGCATCAATGGCATCGGTCACCAATATCAAGCGTTCGGCTGGAATCAATCGAGCGGCAGCGGGTGAAACGTGGCTGCCGTCGGCGATTAGCTCCATAAAGGTGTCGGTTTCGATCGCAGCTGGAATTGGGCCTGGCTCACGGTGATGAATGCCCTTCATGCCATTGAAGGTGTGGGTCATTACTGACTGCTTATACGCAGTGAAGAACTCATGGGCTTGGCTGTAATCGCCGGCCGAATGGCCAAAGCAAAGCTTGATGCCGGCGTCACTAAGTATTTTTAGCTGGTCGGCGCTAAACAGCTCAGGCGCCAGGGTCATTGAGGCAACAGTCCCAGTGGCAATAATTTGCTTTAGTTCTTCATCGGTTGGCTTTTTCAAAACGTTTGGGTCTTGCGCACCCTTGTGGTCATGGGACAGAAACGGTCCCTCAAAGTGAAGGCCGACAAACCTTGGGTCTTTTGCAAGCCCCTGGACTGCAACAGCGATCTGGAGCATATCCGCAACCCCTGCGGACACCAAGGAAATAAGGCTGCGGGTTACCTGGTTTTTCTCATTGAAATCTAGAATGCCCCTGATTTCTTCCAGACCCCGGCTGGCAGCAAAGCCTGCGGCCCCGTGACAGTGGGTGTCGAAAAGTCCAGCATGCAAAAGCTTGCCGGTGCCATCGATTACCTCATCGGCCGAGTGGGATTTCCAGCCATCCCCAACACCGGTGATCGTTTGGTCTTTAGTGAGAAGCTCGGTCATTCGATCGCTGTCTTCGATAATCACGATTCGATAATCACCAATGGTGCTATTCATCCCTGATTTTTGCATGTGTGCAGTGGTACCAAAGAAGAAACTAAAAGAATTCGAAAAGATTGTCCAGAAGTGGGAAG
>Ga0222628_1000595_pt1 | contig 14285 bp, 12 predicted proteins | sample AntAcemetageno95_FD_179860 | JGI IMG/M metagenome (GOLD analysis project Ga0222628, IMG submission 179860) | Saline water microbial communities from Ace Lake, Antarctica - #95 | ecosystem: Environmental > Aquatic > Non-marine Saline and Alkaline > Saline | place: Antarctica: Ace Lake | collected...
TCTTATTGAAGCTAGACAATTTAAGGTCTTTTATAATCGGTGTGATTTTAGTTATTTTCATTTAATTTTTTTTTCTCCTTGCTTCTCAATTATACAATAATTTATCAACTAATACCTACTATGAATGAATTGACTGGCTAAACTACTTGTTGTTATTCACAAGTTGTTTTTAAAAACCTTTTATTTTAATTTTATTTTTAGACAAAAAAAACGGCCCAGAATATTATTCTAGGCCGTTTTTCAGTTGCTATCTTATATAATTTAGTAATCCCGAACCATAGCGTCAACATAGTCTTTCGGGAAACCAAGTCCAAGCCAATATTCCTTTACTGCTTCCCTGTTCTTTGGGGACAATTTTGCCAAACGAATGAATTCTCCCTTTGATTTTGCAGAGAGATCTTCTTTGCTTTTCTTAACCAAATCATCTTCGTCAGCTTTTTCTTCTGGTTCATTTTCGACGCCAGGAATAGAAACTTCACCCTTTTCGTCAACACTAATATCGACTTCCTTGGGCTCTTTGTCGTCTTCTATCTCAATTTCAACTTCCTCTACTTCAGCAGGGGCTTCAGCAGGGGCTTCGGCAGGGGCTTCAGCAGAGGCTTCGGCAGGAGCTTCTTTTGTATCTTCAACAACGGCTGCAATTTCTTCAACCTTTTGCTTAGCTTCTTCACCCTCGGCTTTTGTTTCTTCTATAACTTCTGCAACTTCTTCTACTTTTTCTTTAATTTCGTCAAGAAGTCCAGTAGCCTTTTCCTTGATGCCAGGAAGGTCTTTAATAGCATCAAAAGCAAAATCCTTATCTTCAACAACGGCATCTTGATTCTCTTCTGCAATATCCTTTTTATCCGTTGCTTCTTCATCTTCTTTATCTTCTTTACCTTCTTCTTTTTCGTCAGTGGCTACGTCTTTGTTTTCTTCATCTTTTTCCTTGCCCTTTTCAAAGTTAAAGTCATTTGAATCTGCCAAGATGTTTCTTTTTGTTCCTGATGGGAATATGTAACTCATTTTATTTCTCCTTTTGCTTGTTTTTTTTTCTGTTTATTCTAACTTGCCATTTATTATTACTAAATTATTATTTAAATCCTTTTTTTATTTACCTATTTTTATTATACCTAATTATTATACCTAAATTGATTTAAATCTTCCTTTATTATTTATTATTCTTAAAACCCACCAAACAATCCTTCAAAAGCTTGTTTTAATCTTCCGAGCAAACTCTTGTCTCCATAACCTTTTCTCTGTAAGCTCTCGCTCAGAAACATTAGGTCATTACTTGCCTTTTGGATTGTATATAAAACGGCATCAATATTTTTACTCTTTAAATGGATTATTTCGCTATCTACTTTTCCATTTTTAAGGTCAAGCAAGCCATCTTTGAGCCTTCTATTTATTTCATCTATAGCTTTAATACCCATTTTGCATTTCCTGTATTGATTTTTGAACCATTGAGTCTCTAATAGTTTTTTGATAATCATTCAAAGGTATGGCATAAGAAATAAGACTTATTGTTTTGTCGTTATCTTTAACATCTTCTACAGATATTTCGGTAAATTGCAATCCATTTTCTCTCATTAATTTTAGAGATTCTTCGAGTAATTCTCCTTTAGATAATCTTAATATTAAAGCAATTCCAAATTCTTTTGATTTAATTTCTTTAACATCATATAAACCACTTGGGAATAATTCACCAATAGTTAATCTAGCTTCTTTTCCATCATACTGAACTACCCAGTATGATTGTTTTTCTATTTCTCTTTTAAAGAACGTGGCCTTGGCTTTTTTGCTTGCTTCCGCCTTCATTTTTCGTGGTGGGAAAAGTTGAGTGTCCAAATGACCGCTAGAGGGGCCATCAGGACTTTGCCCATAACTTCTTGGTTTTTTCTTTTTCTTTTTCTTGTTTTTAATCTTGCGAGCCATTTTTGACATCCAGTCCAAGTCAGCCATTATTTTTTGCTGAGGAGTAGTAGAATCAAAAACATTGTTATCTTTTGTTGTTATTTGAGAAAGTTTCATTTTATTTTTGATTTAATATAATTAATTAATCCACCATCAGAAACGATTTTGTTATCAAAAGAAATTCTAATATTAAATAATGGCTCATCCATGCTTTCGTCAGATTGAAGCACTAACACACTATCTGGTTCGGATTCGTATTCAATATATCTTTGAACTTCAAGTAAATCGGGCAAATCACTAATCTTTGGACTTTCAATTTTTGTTTCTTTTCCATTGAAATCAAGTAGCGTAAGAGTATAGTCGTTAAAGATTGTTTCTGGTTTTTGCATAAAATAGTCTCCCCGATTAGATGAAACTTGGTTACCGTCAGAGTTAACTAGAGTTGCTGAACGATATTTTGCCGTTGGTTTTTTTTGTTTTCCAATAACATACGAATCAATAGTCCAAAACTTACAAATGCCAGAAACACTAACATATACACCCTGATATTTGTCAAATTCTTTATGAAAAGCATCAATTCCAGTTTTGATTTTTATTAGTTTTGTTATTACATCATATGCATCGTGGTTATAATCCTGGTCTGGTTCACCCGTTGCTTTCTTTATCCACCCAGTTTTCCTACCTATGAGTTGCCACTGTTTTTTGCTTAAAGTAATTTTCATATATTTCCTTTATGTTATCACAATTGTTTATTTTGGCGGAATTTTTTGGGCATCTTTCTGGCACTCAGCTAAAGTAGCCAGTACAGCTTGACCAGTTGTCATACCTTTTTTCATCTTTAATTTTATTCTTTCCCAGTAAGGACCCATTTGTGCTTGGGCTCCACCCATTTGTTGAGCAGCCTTTTGCATTTTAGCAGATTCTTCTGGAACGTAATCTGCAACCCAACTAAGCTTGCCATCACCCTTTTGGTATTGCTCTAAACATTTCATCCATGCGTCTTGGGCTGAAGCTCCCTTTTTCTGTTTGCTACAAACGCAATTTTGCCACGCTCTTGTTTGAGCTACCCAATAACCCTGAACACCATCATAGTTAGCTTGTTTTTGTATTAAATGTTTTTTTAAGTTGAACATATTTTACTCCTATTGTTTATTATTTATTTTATTCTTATAAAACGCCAATTTTCCCTTTAATGGATTGCTCATCTTTTGGTGTCAACGGAACATTCTTATATATTTTTTCAACATCTTGGGTATTATTTATCGGATTACCCTTCAAATCCTTAATGGAAATTATATTTTCAACAATAAAACTACTAAATCTTCCTTTTTGGCAATCCCATGCCGTTAGTAATCCGTCTGCATCCCCTTCGGCAGTTTCTTTAAATTCAAATGGTGGCTCTATTGTCTTTGGTGGTAAATCCAAATTATTTTTTGTAGTATATTCTATAATTACTTTCATTTTATAATTATCAATATGTTTTAAAATATCCTTATAGGATTGAGTTATGGGAATATCTGGTGATATTTTTTGTTCTGGTTTTTGTTCTTCTTGACCAGGTTCCATTTCTGGCATTTGTGCTTGTGCTCCAATATATATATTATTGTCATCAAACCAACCATCATTAACCTCTAGGGCATATCTATAGTCAGAATTAGACTTAACCGCTCTTGTGCTTAAGGGAGCCATTCTTTCTATTTGACCGATTTTGCCATTCGCCTTGATAAAAGCTATTTGTAATGGAATGTATGTGTTTGCCATCCAGAAAGAAAGTAGTTTTTCTTTTCCAAAATCAAATAGCATACTGTTATTATAAGGAAGATATTTTCTACCCATCAAACCTCTTAAATGAGATTCTGGTGTTTTAGCTATTTCCGCATATAATTTTGGTTTTTTCATATTAATTAACCAAACAACCAAATCCCTCTAACATTTCTTTTAACTCTTCTTCATCTTCTTTATTGCAAGTAATGCTTTTAAACTTACTACCACTATCAAGATTATATTTTGTTATAATGTTATTTTTATCTTTTTCCAAACTAACAATTTCAATATCAATGCTAGACATTTCTTTATTAATTTCATTTATTTCTCTTTGTGCGAATATTTTTTTATCTTTATTTTCTTTAACAAGTTGTGAAATTTGGTCTAGTTTTATTTCATCCTGTGTTTCCATTCCAATATTTATGAGAGTGTTTATTTTAATTAAAATAGATTTGTGCTCTTCTTTTTTTCTCATCAATTTTAATTCAAGTTCTGCTTTTAAATTTCTTAATTTTTTAATTGAGTTTTTATTTTTAAAAATATTGTTTGTTAAAACAACATTAAATTCACTAATATTTTTCGTACCATTGTCTTTTTTTGAAGACAAACAGTAAGACAATTTATTACCCATTTTAAGTGGAATGTATTTTTCCATTTTTATTTCTCGACACTTTCAAGATATTCTTTTTCAACATCTTCTAGTGTTTTTTTAGGTTTATTAGCAATGTTTTTGTTTGGAGTGGTCTTTGGCATTTCTACTGGCTTTGTGCTGTCCAACCCTCCCAATACATTACCATTGGATGTATCGTTTTCGTTGTTTAAATATTCCCAATATTTTTGTTTTAATATTTTGTTTTTTATTTCGTTTAATGATTCTGGAGGGTTCGAGATAACAATTTCAATAGCCCAGTCCTCATTCCCAGTCGCTTTTTCCAAGAGTTTTCGTTCAAGTACAGATAGTGTCTTCATCATTTGGCTCTTTAACTCTGGGTTTTCGCAGTTCTGGTACTTGTTCGTATATATTCTTCTATAACCCGCCAAAATTCGTAGTGTTTCTGGAGAAACATTGTTGGAGTTATTCAAAAAATTCATTATTGTTCTTTGGGGAATTGGAATAGAAGATTTATTTTCTTCGCCCTTAAATTCATGAATTAATCGTTCAACTAATTGTAAAGACGGATTCGGTATTTCTTTAATAAGCACAATCCTATTTCTGATAGCGTTTATAACATCTTCAACAGGAATATCATGTTTGCTTCTTAAAATGTTTTCTCTCAACTCTTTATCATATAGCAAATAGCTATTATTCAATGGTTTGGATTTAGACTTTCCCTGTTGAAGTGAGGGACTTTTGTTTTTTTTTGCAGCCATTTTAATATTTAACAACAATTTATTTTCCAGACATACTGTGCCCTGCTTATTAAAAGATTCTTGGATTTTTGCTTGGTTTTTGACAACATAGCTTTCTTTATCATTCAAATATTCCCAATATTGTTGTCTTAATGCCTTGTCGCTTATTTCATCTAACGACTCTGGCGGGTTTTCTATGAGGTCTTCTAAGGTTTGCTTTAGCGTCTTAATAGGCTTAGTTTGCTTTATTGGTTTAACTTGCTCAGCCTCAAAGAATTCGTTTTTTTGTTTACCCTTACCTTTTTCTATATTTTTTTCTAACAATTCTTCTGCTTGTTCTTGAATTTCCTTTTCAGTATATTCTTTATGAGATGGAGATTTTTTATTTTTTTTAGTTTTCTTTTTGACTAGGAGATTGGCAAGCTCTTCCATTGTTTTTTTGTCTTTAGCAGAAGGTTTTGTAGCATCTATTCCTGGAATTGATTCATTAATACTTTCTTGTCCCCATTCTAGTGCTGGTTTATATTGACTGCTACCAAATTTTTTAGAAGAAATTATTTTCTTGGCTCTATCTTTTGCCATTTCAAGAATGTTGGTTTGTGAATCTTGTTTGCTTTGAAGTGTTCCGTTTGTTTTACCCCAAAAAGTCCAAACTTCATATTCGCCTTTTTTCATTTCATATACTCTTACATTATATTCTTTATTGGATGTGGCCGAATTTATACCCTTACTAATTACTCTGTCGTTATAATAATATTTATTTGAAAAATCTGGCCACGATCCCGCAATCTTTATAAGATCTTTATTTTCTAAATCAATAGTTTTACTTGCCAAGGCTAAAGCACTTTTTCTTTTTGGTCTTTTTTGGTCGGCAAGAATGATGCTGTATGGCTTTTTGACACTTTGTTTTTCAAAAGAGTTCTGTTCGCCAAGCACCATTGTTTTTATGATGTTTGCCGCTCTGCTCGTGAAACGTATATCCCTATCACCTCCAATAATCAGCCCAGAAGCTTTTAACTTTAGCACATCTTCCTTTTTAACATTGTTACTTATTCTGTATGTTTTCTTTTCCACTTCTTCATTATTGTTTATGACGGAACTGTTTTTCCAAATATAAAATAAAACATCGGCATCTCTGTCGCTAGCCAAAGCTGTTTTATTCAATGAAGCATTTGTCAAAAGTTCATTTTGCATTAACTCCATATTAACTGGAAAATAATTAATGAATCCACTATCCGAACTATTAGTTGGTCTAATTGGCATTGGCATATTTAATATATTCCTTACACTTTTCTGTTAACTCATACTCGTCCAGTACCTGCTTCAACTTCTCTTTGTTTTCCGCAATTAACTCCAAAAATCCTATGCCGATTCTTTCTTTTGAATATTTTCCGTCAAATAAAAGATCTTTATAGTGCTTCATTGACATGGACAATTCATGCTCTGGAATAAAATCGTATCTAATCATATATTTTATGGCTCTTAATATAATGATAGGATTATTTTTTACAATACGATCTGTTTCTGGAAAATAGGTTCTTATTGTTTTTCTTTTTATATCTTCTACGCTTTGTTTACAAACATCATATGCCACCTTCTTATTGATATCATAAATTAACATATTAATTGTAAAGTCCCTGCCATATATGTCTAAGTTCAGCGGGGTAGTCTTAATATTGTTTTTACGCAATAGGTTTCTAACATCTACTGTGCTGAAGTTTCCCTTAAAGTCACATTTTACTCCCATCCACTCCCACGACAAAGTCATTGTTCTGTGAAACAACTGAGTATCTTTTACTTTCAGTGCGTCAGCAAGCATTCCACCAAACTTAATACATTGGCTTGGCCACGCCGAAGCAAAATCAAGGTCATGCACATTATCCCACGATTCTTTCATTGCAATGCTTCTGGGAAAACCACCAACAACAAAAATGTCTTCTATTTGGTATTCTGTGCAAATGTTTTTTGCCATTGCCAATATATCGCTAATAATTTCCTTTTTTAAAAATAACGACTTGCCAGTTATGTAATCGAAAATGTTTTTTGAAGCTTCTGAAGTATCTTTTTTGCGAACATATTCTTCGGCACACTTCATCTTTGTAAGAGGAATACTGTTGTTGCAAATCCATACAGGCACAACGTCTTTATATTCTTGAAACTGAGTTGCTTCAAACTCAATCACTTTTATTTCCTCATTGTTTTTGAAAAACTTCTTAACAAATGGCAAAATATCTTCAGAACAAATCAACCTTGTCCCCATTATTTTTTTCAAAAAAATTCCGTTTGCTATAACGTCTAATATATTAACAATAGCCGAAACGTCCACATTTTTGGTTTGGGCAAATCTTCTAGCAGGGTTAATAAAAGATGAAGGTCTTTCAGCTATCATCTTGTCCCATAACTGTGCTTGAAAACGAGGCTCAACATAACGATACATTTGTCCATCATAATTGTACCTAGGTAGCTTTCTAATCGCCTTCCAGTCCATTGTTAAAAGCCCATCGTCTTCAAAATCTTGTCCCGGCGTTGTCGCTTGAACCCGTTCTCTATAGAGCAAGTCAAGGTTGTTCATCCACCCAAAAAGAGTAGCATATTTTTTCATACTGTTGCTTGATGCGGTTTTTGGTAAAATAATCGGTTTTGGTCTTCTATCTTCAAGTAACTTTTCGGTTAACGAATATCCTTGGTATTCTTTCCTATCTTTTTCAAGCAAAACTTCCATAATAAAATCTTCCTTATCAACTTGTATTGCAGGTAGATTGGCATTAACCAAATTGATTTTCTTTTCTAACGGAAAATCTCGCATTGGAACATCGACTAAATCCCTTTTCCCTTCAAGCATTGATTCTATAGGGGCTTTTCCCATATCACCAAACATCAGCCCATTATTAAACGTGGAAAAATGTTTATAGGCTTCTGGAGTATTAGTAGAAAATTGAGCTCCTATTGGAAACGCATTTTGTGCTTTTTTATACCATCCCTTTGAAGCCCCTCTTCTGTATGGTGTAATTATAAGCGGTGTAAATTCATTGGTATTACCACTTGTTTTGTGTTTGTCTAATCTTTTTTGATTGATGATTGGCAAAGCAAAAGAGAAAAAAGCCTGTTCAACCTGTTCAGATGGACCCTCCGACGTGCTTCCTTTTGCATGAACAGCTTCGTGAGCAATTGTTGCCCCAAGGTGAAGCATGACAATGTCGTTGACGTCTTCTTGATTCGTCATGTTCATTGCATTAGCATCAGCTTTAGACGCCATTAAAACTCTATTCATGTTGATACCAAAAACATGTCCACCTTCTTGGTTCAGCTTAGCGTCCATTGTGTCTATTTCTTTTTGGATTTCTTCTGGTGCTTTCTCTTCACCATAAGCACGAAAAGAACCATCTGGTTTTTCATCTATTTTACAGCCTTCTTGTTTTAATACAGATTTTATCTTTTCTCTTTTTATTTTGTCATCTAATGCAGGTAAGTATACACCATACGCCCCTTGATTTGAAAAATTAAATATAAAGCCTATACTCGCAAGAAGAGAAGAATCGAACCTGTTAACCAAGTTAACAGCATCGTCAACTCCAACAAACACGGATTTTATTTGGCTAGCATCAACACCTGCGCCTCCCAAATATTGCTCTATTTTTTTGGGGTCGGGAGTTGCTCCTGCATACCATTCGGATTGGGCATGATGTTTGTTTTTAAGGTTGCCAGCCAGTTTGGTTCTTTTTCTAGTCTTAATTATTTCTTCAAGTGTTTTTTCTTTATATAGTGCTTCCATAACATCTACCTTGTTTTTAACTATATCGCAATTATTGTATGATTCCGAATCGAGTTGTTTAGTTAGCCATTGTGTTTGCAGGGACGATTTTAAATTTTCCCATCCAGAAACTTCTACGAACCCGTCACTATGTAATTCAGACACTTTCGTAACCAATTCGTTCTCTGCCTTACCGTAGGTTTGATAAATTTCATTTCTAATATCGCTTAAAAGAAAACTTTTATTTGTTTTTATGTCAACGCCCATCTCGTATATTTGATAGCCAGCTCTGAAGCCATTTGAGATTTTGGAGTAGAAAACAATCTTGTAAATATTTGCTTCTATGGCTTGCAAACTGTCTTTGTTAACAAATTTTTTGCTTGCTACCTTTTCAATAGACTCACCAAATGTTTTTGTAGTATTAGAAACTTCTATGGGGGAATGATCTGAATGAAAATAACTTTCAAAAACCTTATCTTCTCCAATGTTCAAACCATATTTTTCGAGAAGAAATTCAGGAACCGTGCTAACAGATTCTTCTTTGTTGGCAATATATTTTTTCTCAATCACTTCCTTGAAGTTGCCTCTTGGATCTCTTCTTGTATTTAAAAAGAAAGATATGGAAGTACCATTAGTCTCGTCAATGTCAATGTAAATAAAAAACAACGGAACGCCGCCTTTTTCGCCATTAGTTAGCTTAAGTCCTTTCCATGCGAAACGCTTGTAAGAACCATGCCCTTTAATCCACTCGACAATTGGTTCCCAAACTATTTCGGGCTTCAATTTGTTGAAAAATTCAATACCAAGACTCATAATTAAAACCTTTATAATTTTGCAAACGCAATTAAATGTTCAGAAGGTATAGCGGCGTTCAAACCGTACAGGCCCATCCCAGAAACAATCAAAGCCATCATTCCTATAACCTTGCCGTCATCTTCGGATACCAACGCACCACCAGAATTTCCAGGTAAAACGTGAGCATCGGTAAATAGATATTTTGGTGCACCAGAATATTTAAAAACAACTCTATTTCTACTACTTAAAATTCCTTCAGTGACATTGTTTTCAAAACCGCTAGGACTTCCAATTGTAAAAACTCTCGTCCCAATCAACACTTCGTTAGACGGTTTGAACTCTAAAGCGGCAGAATCTATGTCACATTCGATCAGAGCTGCATCTATATTAAAATCAATTTTCGCTAGTTTCGCAGGAAAATTCTGTCCATTTTTCATTATGGATATATCTATTGATTCTTGTGTTTCCTTTGATGGCATATCCATTTTGTTGTATTTTTTTACACAATGGGCACACGTCATAAACACACCATTTCCTATTGCAAAAGCTGCTCCTATTTCCTTCATTTTAGATAATTTATTATAAGATTGTATCTCGAAAGAAGCATCCATAACATTGTTTAAATAACTATAATATTGCTTTTGAGCCATTTTCCTGACGATTGCTTTATAAGGAATCCCCTTTTCTTTCAATTTTTTTTGAGCTATGTCGTGGTTTGGAAATTCCATTTCGCTACCATCCATCATAACTGCAACCCATTTTTCCTGTTTTTCTCCCTTCTTTTCATTTATTCTTCGTAACGCTTCGGCTATTTTGTCATTGATCATAAACTCATCGCCCTTTTCCTTGAATGACGTAAAATCATCTTCGCCCAATCCCCACGCCCCACGACCATGTATGTCCACATTTTTGGAAACATTATGATTTAAAATGTCAGTTATAAGCGGAGTATCGCCAAACAAGGGAGCAATTTTGGTACGTTCAGTAAGTGGACTCAATACCGAATTCCAACCATTATCAAACGGCATTGTTGTTCTCTGCATTTTTTTAGTAAATGACATATAATGTTATTCTTTAATTATATTTCAAAAACCTACGAAAAAACAGATAAGAAAAAAACACCTAAATGGAGTATGGAAAAGAAAAGATGTTAAACGATTACTTACGTATCAGATGCTAAAAGTGTTGGAATTTTACGCCATATAAAACTATAACGCGAAGATGAAAATTAATTAAATTTATTTTGGGTCAATAAATGCTTTATTAGGCTTATTTTCTTCTGCGTCTGTTTCTATTTCTTCCCCGCTACCATCAGGGTTAACCATGCGTAGGTCTTGAATGGTTCTTGTCATTTTGCCTTTTCTAACCTTGCCACGGTCAATATAGGTAACACTTGAACCTTGTTTATCGTTTACTGCTATCTTTTGCTTCTTTCCCTTAACAGTATCATCTTTTGTTTTTTTTTCTTTCTTTGGTTTTCTTACCCTTGGAACTGAAATTTTTATAAGGTCGGCTGATTGAAGACCAACAACTTCATTATCCATGGATTTAGCTTCATCCACAATAATGGAATCTCCACTTTCTCCGCTTGGCTTAAGAATCAACTTCAAACCATTAATAACTATACACGACTTGGTTTTGTTAATTATTTCAAAATAAGGGCTAGATTGTGTTTTAGTCTGTTTCATACTATATTACTCCTTTGTTAGTTTGACTACTATTATACAAACTTTTTAAAAAAACAACAATATTTTATTAATTATTTAAACACTTACTTATACTATGGGAACTATGTTTATGCTACAGGAACTATATAAGTGGCCATTCCCGTAAAATTAGCATCGTCAATTTCAATATCTAATGCGTTTTCGTCAACAGATTCTTCATCATGATTAAGACGAATAAAATTGACAATCGCTTTTTTCAGAACGTCTTTGTTTACACCAATGATGCTTTTGAAGATTGCTCTAATTTCGCCGTCAGCATCCTTTAAATCAAACTCTATTTTTCTCTCTTCTATGGTTGTCCCAGTTGAATCGTCCTGCCCAATAACTTCTTCTGAAAAAACATCGTTTAGCATATCTGGGTCGGATATAATATCTTCTGCCATTGTCTTTATTTCTTCTGGAGTATCGTCACCTTCTTTTTCTTTGAATTCCTTGTCTTGACGATTCAATTGATCCAACTCCATTAGAGTTTCTGGTGAAAGTTTTTCCTTAAAATCAGGAGTTTGTCTTGGAAGCTCATCTTCAATCATGTCAATGTCATAATCTAATGCTTGGGAAATTTTTATACTTTTGGCTAGTTTGAGACCATCTGGACTTTTTGCTTCCCAAAATCTTCTTGGCTTATCTACTTCCGAAGCAGGTTCCTGTTTTTCAGATTCCATAGTTTCGCCCTTAAGACGTTTTTCTTCTAGTTTACTGATGTTACCCTTGGCAGTCGCTTCGTTCCTGTGCTTTACGATAGTGCTCTTGCTCTTGTTTAGTTGTCCTTCCACAAGCACCTCTTGTGACCCAGACCTAACTTTTTCTAGTTTCTTTTCCATTATTGTTTCTTCAGTATCTTTCCTATGTTTTTGAAGAAGTTTTTCTGTTAATTCCTGAGGGACTTCTTCTTTCTTATTTTTTACATTCAATTTTGTTTCAATTTGATTACCTTGCTTATCCTTCTTTTTTGAAGAAAGAAGTTTTTTCAAATAACCACCAAGATTAAACTTACTCATTTTCGTTATCTCCTTATTGTTTTTTGTATTCCCAGAAAACATATTCCTAAATGCATTTGAACCAGGACTACTGTTTTGTGCTTCTTCTTTTCGTTCTTCTAATTCTTCCGATGAAATCTTTTTCCAACTAGTTGCTTTCACTAGATAATAATCTCCATTATAAACAGCTACATCTCCAATAGATACACTATATTTGCCACTTATTGGTTGAAAATCATTTTGCCCATAATGAAAAATTAGTTCCAAATCATTATTTACATTTCCATTGAGTTCTTCGTCTGGAACATCTACTATTCTTATTTCCCCTTTCGCAAAACCCAACATAAATACATTAAATTTCATTGTGTTCCTCAATAATAATTAATTTAGCTACCATTATTTATTCCAATAATATATTAAAAATCCTTTATTGAAAATAAATTATCTAAAACCAGTGTTAACAATAGCACTTAACGGATATCTTGCATAATATTTGCCACAGGATGCGTGTGTTGCTCCCGCCAATGCATCTGCAAGATCATCAGTCGGACATTCTCCTCTTTTGTCTGCCCCAATTGAAATCCCTCTCGGAGATGGTCTAAATTTAAGACTAACCAACTCATTGTATAAATCATCGTGCTGAAAAAGGTGTAACCCACATTCTGGCTTTGACATTAAATCTCTTAAATTTTGAAAAATTCTACACTTAAAAGATCTGTTATAAGCAGTTTGCTCAACATTAATTCCGTTTTGTTGTAGCAAGGAAAGCGCCGATGCACTATTCCACTGATCATAGGTCACTCTTACTGGACGAAACAATCTACATAAATTTAGTACTTCTTCATCTATTTTTGTCCACTCTAGTCCAGCGGCACTAATGGGAGTAAAAACCTTGATAAAAGCCAAAGTAGATCTCGGACATAAAATGCCTTTTAAGTCTCTATATAACGTTCTTTGAATACAAACCAAAACATATCTTGAAGCTGTTAATCCAGGGTCAATGTGAAAATAATAATCACCACCAGGTTGTGGTTTATCTTGCTTCTGTATATTTTGTTCCATTCCAATTTTAAAACACCTGTCAACCAGCTCTTTCGGGAAGTATTGTCCAAACATTGATCCTTCTGGCCATTGTGCCCCAAACTCAATAGCAAAACTTTCGGGATCTCTTTTTCTAAGCCTTTCTAGTTCGGGATGATCATATGGTATTTTGGGATTGAACTCCCAAGTAGCAGCCTTGAATGATAACATATGGTCTGACTTTAAACTACTTTCGCATAGCTTGTAAAAAAAACCATTGGTAGGACCAGTAGAACTGATTTCAACAACAACCCCATGAGAACTACCATCAATTGCAGAAGTTGCGAATTCCATAACAGAAGGCTGAAGAGCATTGTAAAAATCCTTGGCGGACACTTTAGCTCCTTCGTCATAGAAAGCCAACTCGTCAAATATTAAACAGAATACAGCATAGCCACGTAAAGATTTTGGATTGCTGTGACCGCAAAGAACACTTATCGTTCCGTTGGTTTTAATGTTGCCAGATTTACTTGCTATTTTTCTTAAATCCAAATCAGTAAAAAGTTTTATTTCAGAACCAGAAGCGTTGGCAATTCTATTGGAAAAAAAAGGTGAGTTTCTTATTCTAGATTCTACTTCGGAAAAAAGAATTTTAGACTGTTCCCTAGATGTAGCAACATTAATTATAGCTATCTTATGCTCATAGGGAATATCGAAATACTTATATGGATCACCCTTGTTGATAACTAATAGTTTATAGGCTTCATATGTTGCTATAATCGAGCTTAGCACTGTTTTGCTAGACCTTCTTCCCAAAACAAGGGTAAGTTCTGAAAACCTAAATTTTGCACCCCTTTCCCTTTTTTTTAATTTATCAATAACACTATCCTGCTTATTATCGTATAACCATTGCCATTCTTCCTTTGCCAAAGAAATATTTTCATTACCAATTGTTCCCATATAAAAACACTTTAAAACAGTTCTTTGAGAAATCCATAAGTTAAA
>Ga0222628_1000596_pt1 | contig 14273 bp, 18 predicted proteins | sample AntAcemetageno95_FD_179860 | JGI IMG/M metagenome (GOLD analysis project Ga0222628, IMG submission 179860) | Saline water microbial communities from Ace Lake, Antarctica - #95 | ecosystem: Environmental > Aquatic > Non-marine Saline and Alkaline > Saline | place: Antarctica: Ace Lake | collected...
TTTCTCTCAAACCATCAACTATTTCATAACCTTTTTCAGAAATGCGGACAAGAGTACATTTAAATCCATCTGGGTCATAAGGATTGAGCCATCCTAATTGAACTCCAGGAAGATTATCAACATTATTATAAAACACCATCCCCATTGGACGACAATGAGATTCAACATCTCCAATAATCTCTTTTGTCTTATTAAAAATTTTTTCATCTCTAGAAATTCCCTCAAAATCCTCTAAAAACCCTATAATCTGAGAGCGATATTCTTCAGCAATTTTACTTATATAATCTACTTCTCTTTTTTCTCTTTCAGTTCTTCTATCAATTTGATTGTATTTTCTTTCTCTCAAATTTTCAAGCATAAGAATAATTGACGATTATACTTTTTAAGAATTTATATTCAAAATTATTTCTTCTTCCCAAACTTCTTATTAAACCAATAAGCCAAAAATATAACTGCAACTAATCCTAATAAAGAAATTATAAATCTAAACAACTCCCCTCCATACTGCCAATAATTTCCAGCACCATAAACCAATGTTCCAACTCCTCCGCCCATCAATCCTGCTCCAACAGCTTCAAGATGAAAAAGAAAACCTCCAACTAATAAAATCAAAATCCCTAAGGGCAATGCAACATAAAAAACTTTTTTCGCTCTTATTTCTCTAGCGTCTTCATATTCATTTCTACAAGTATAACTACTATCACAAAATCCCTGAGGACAAGGTTCTGTAATACACCTAATTTCTTCAGAAGCCCATTTGCCTCCAACTTCCACACATCGTTCTTGTGTTTGAATCAATTCTGCAGTTTTAAACTCATCACAAAAATCCTCATAATCCACATTAGGATAAAAAATACTAATTCCATTAACAGTTACAAAAATCGTTAATATCACAATAGCTATTCCTAAAATAATATTCTTTAAACTCATACCAAACTAAACCTTAAAACATTTATAAACCTTATCCAATAAATAATTCTATGACATATGAAGAACTACTTGAACAAGCATACAAAAAAGTAAAACAAATTGGCAGCTCTAGCGGAAGATTTGAGATTCCAAAAGTTGAAGGGCATTTTGAAGGAAGAAAAACTATTTTGACGAACTTTTCACAAATTGCTTCTCATCTAAGAAGAAAACCTGAACATTTTCAAAAATTTCTCTTGAAAGAACTCGCCGCATCAGGACAACAAGAAGACGACCGACTCGTCTTAAATATAAAAGTCTCAAGTGCAAAAATAATTCAGAAAATCGAACAATATGTTAAAGAATTTGTCCTGTGCAAAGAATGCAAAAAACCCGACACAGAGCTAACAAAAGAAGACAGGTTATCTTTTGTGAAATGTTTGGCTTGCGGGGCAAAGCACTCGGTTAGAAGTAAAATTTAAAATATGTTTTGGAAGCTGCAGAGCCGAGCGATTACACGGGAGACAAAAGTAATCCAATTATTAACAACGAGTGATTTCGAGGTAGGGGTAGTTAAAATCAATAACCAGTTTGGGCGAGTTTATTGGGAAGTGACTAATCAAGATTATCAATGACAGCTTCACAATGAATGAGTAGCGAGTAAAATCACTCTGTTCGTTCTAAAATTTAAAATCAAAAACCTTATAAAACAAATTCTCTTAGAGAATAAAAGATTCATTGAATCTAAATTAAATTGGAGATACAAAAATGGTAACAAAAGGATATTGTGTTGTGTGTAAAAAGATGGTTGAAATCCAAAACCCTGTTGAAAGCAAAACTAAAAAAGGTACAAAAATTGCTAAAGGGGAATGCCCTAATAAATGTGGAAAAGACGGAAAGGGAACAACTGTTTGCAGAATGGGTGGGATAACAAAATAACTAAGTTTATTAACTAATTCTTTTATTTTTTATTATGTTAATTAGAATTCATAGAACATACAGAGATATAGTAGCTATCTGTGATTATGATTTAATTGGAAAGAAGTTTGAACAAGGCAAATTCCAATTAGATTGTAAAGAATCTTTCTATAAAGGAGAAAAAAAAACAAAACAAGAATTAATCCCTATATTACAAGATTTATCAAAAGAAGATTCCACATTCAATATTGTCGGAGACAAATCAGTAAGTTGTGCTATTAAATCAGGCATTATTTCTAAACAAGGCATTAAGAAAATTCAAGGAATTCCGTTTGCTCTGGTTTTGCTATAAATTTATAAAACAATTTCTTCTTTTTAATTTAAATGAAACCTAAAAGATTTCTTCCAAATCCAGACGAACCAAAAATTATGCGGGCACCTCTTCCAAGGGGAAGAGAAGTAATTGGAATAATCGAACAACGACTCGGAGGAAACAAGATGATGGTAAACTGCCTTGACGGCAAACAAAGAAACTGCAGGGTTCCAGGAAGATTAAAACGAAGACTCTGGCTCCGTCCAGAAGACGTCATAATTCTAGAACCTTGGGAACTTGATGACACAAAAGCAGACATACTTCTCAAATACAAACCAAATCAAATTGCATGGCTAAAAAGAGAAGGTTATTTGAAAACAGAAAAAGAAGAATTTTAATTTAATTAAATAAAAAATAATTTGCTAAAAAGTTCGCATTCCATTATGTTATACGCAATTAATTTGGAATTTGTAAACCCTATGACTCATTCTTAATTTATGGGTACACAACATAAATCTTAATAAAAGATTCAGAATAATTTAATTTATGACTAATCAATATGAAGCAAAACTTATCCAGATAATAAGACAACAAGGTTGGTTAATGGGCGCGCTAAAAAATGTTCGGGATTTGAAATTGCCAGATTGGTATATTGCGGCGGGCGCTATAAGAAATACTATTTGAAATTATTTACATGATTTGCCAACAACTTCCCACCAACAGGACGTAGATGTTATTTATTTTTATTCTTCTGATATAAGAGGTGACAGAGAAAAATTATCAGAAGAAACTTTAGGAAAAAAATCTCCACATCTAAAATGGGAAGTTAAAAATCAAGCAAGAAAGAATTCTAAAGCAAAATCTTCTTGCAAATCTATCGCTTATTGGAGTGAAACTCCAACTTGTATTGGTGTTAGATTAGAAGATGACGATAGCTTTACCATTTGCGCACCACATGGATTAGATGATTTAATGAATCTTGTTGTCCAGCCAATTCCTCTTCCTTATCAAGATTTGTCTCTTTATCAAAAAAGGATTAATGAAAAAAATTGGGATAAGTTTTGGTTAAAATTAAAAATCGTGCACCAATAATCCATCTATAAATTCCAAATTAACTCTTCGGAAAATCAAAGATTTTCCTTGCCACATTGCATTCTCAGAAATCAAAAACCTTAAAACCTTCTCCTTCTTATTTCTATCATGAAAACCATTCTTTGTGAAAAACTTCCAAGAATAACAAAAAACAAAAAACGACTTGAAAAGCTCTTAAATGTAAAAATCGCAAATAGAGGAAAAGAAGTTTCTATTGAAGGAAAACCAGAAGATGAATATGTTGCAGAAAAAGTTATTGATGCTTTAAATTTCGGATTTCCATTTTCAAATGCGATTTTAATAAAAGAACAAAACGCAACATTTGAAATTCTAAACATAAAAGACTACACAAAAAGAAAAGACCTTGAAAGAATCAGAGCAAGAATAATTGGAACAAAAGGGAAAACCCTCAAAACACTGCACGACTTAACAAAATGCAACTTTGAATTAAAAGATAATTTTGTGGGAATTATCGGCGAACCAGAATATATTGAAAACGCTCAAGACGCAATCATCTCAATAATCAAAGGTTCAAAACAATCTAATGTATACAACTTCTTAGAAAAACATCAAATCAAAGAACCTATTGATTTAGGGTTAAAACAATAAATATTTCAAATAGGACGATTCGCGACCTCACGCGCATTATTGATTTTAAAAATTACTTGCTGCACAAAATCGCTCATCAAACCAAATTCTCCTCCCAAATTAATACGTCTCCGGTAGGACTCGAACCTACGACCTATCGGTTTCTGTTATCTTCAAGATACAGAATAAACAAATCTTGATTTGTACTTAACAGCCGATCGCTCTACCAACTGAGCCACGGAGACATAACAGAATTAAAAGATTTTTGCTTTTAAAGTTTATCTTTTATATTCTCCAGGACACTAATTAATTTAAAGTGAAATTTCAATTTAATAATATGAGAGATTACCCAAATAAGTTTGATTTAGAAGATTTTTCCCTTTCAGGTTTTTTTAGTGAAGTTGCAGTTTATTTAAGTTTACATGCAACAAAACAAGGAAAGAAATTAGAAGAAGAGGATTATAATTCAATTGCCCATGCATCAAAAATATTAAGAAAAAAATCAAGAGACTTTAAGATGAAGGAAAGCTTTTTAGAAGAGATAATATTTTTCTGGGAACTTTATGGAAAAAAGGAAGATGAAAGCAAGATAGAAGTATCAAAAAAATTATCCGCAGATAGATTAATAATCTTAAGTGAAGAACTAGCAATAACCAAAGACTTACCAAGAAAAAGAATTGGAGAATTAGGATATATTTGTTCCAATCTTTCTCAAAGAATAGGACAATATTGGGATATCAAAAATCCTACAGGATTTAAAAGATATCAACACTAATTTTATAAACATCTTCTTCTTATGCTAACCATGAAGTTAGACAAGGCAATTCAAAACAGACATAGTGTAAGAAGATTCACTTCTAAAAAACCAGACTGGCGAGACATCATAGAGTGTATTGATTCTGTAAGATACGCTCCTATGGCCGGAAACATATTCAGTTTAAAATTTATTGTTATCAGCGACAAGGAAAAAATCCAAAAACTCGCAGATGCCGCACAACAATATTTTATTACCCAAGCACAATATGTTGTAGTCGTTTGCACAAACCCTTTAAGGACAATTAATTCTTATGAAGAACAAGGAAAAAAATACTGCAGACAACAAGCAGGTGCAGCAATGCAAAACTTTCTACTAAAAATACAAGAAACAAAACTCGCAACTTGCTGGATTGGACATTTTGTTGAAGAACAAGTAAAAAGAGCCTTACAAATTCCAGAAAACATTAATGTTGAAGCAATATTCCCTATCGGTTATGAATATGGAAAAACAGAAAACAAAAGAAAAATAGATTTTAATCAAATTCTTTATTTTAACAAATATGGAAATAAAAAAATGAACAAGATCAAAACCTTAGATGTTTAAAAAATCATAAATTATTCTAAGAATATAAAATAGCTCCTTTAGTTATCTTTGCTGTAAGATTATAAAATAAACCTGCGATAAGTCCTATAAACCAACCCATAATTCCACAAACAATTGGAAAAATTATTATAGAAAAAGGACCAACTATAAATGAAAAAGACCCTTCAACATTTATTTGTTCAGGGAAAAAATATGATAGCAACATTATTAAAAGCCCAACAATAAGTCCGAAAAAAACATTCAAAACAGCAAATAAATTCGCAAGAGAAAGAACCCCAACTTTTTTAATACTAACAGATTCTAATTGAACATTTAATTTTTGAATCTCTTGTTTTGGCTGAGAAACTTTTTTTTGAACCTCTTTTACCATTAAAACAAAATGGATTATTAATTTATAAATATTTCTAAAAAAACAAAAACCCTGAGTTTCCCCAGGGCATTAATAAAAAATCTATCTTAAAAATTCTATACCTAAATCAGAAATTTCTTTAGCCATTGGAAGTGATTGCTCTTCAACAGATCTCCCCAATACATAAGGTGACTTAACACCAGTCATAATAGTTATAACACGCACTTTACCAACAAAATCCTTGCTGATTCTCGCACCAATAATAACTTGTGCATCAGGACTCAAATTCTCAGAGACAACTTTTCCAATTAGATCGAATTCATCAAGCTTCAAATCAGGACCACCTGTTATATGTATTAAAGCTCCAGTAGCACCTCGATAATCCACATCAAGTAGAGGATGAGTCAAGGCTTGCTTTACAGATTCTGTTATACGATCCGCTGTATCTGATTCACCAATTCCAATAACAGCAACACCGCCACCTTTCATAATAGTAGAGACATCAGCATAATCCAAATTAATCAAACTAGGTAAAGTAATTGTCTCAACAATTCCCTTAATCATAGTACTAATTAATTCATTAGCAACAGCGAAAGCCTGTTCAATAGGCAACTGTCCAGCAATATCAACAAGTCTGTTATTATCAAGAACAATACAAGTATCTGTTACATCTCTCAATTCCTGCAAACCAAACTCGGCCTTGTCAATTCTCGCTTTTTCTGATTCAAATGGCATTGTCACAACAGAAATTACAATTGCCCCAGTCTCTTTTGCCAACTGCGCAATTACAGGTGCTGCACCAGTTCCGGTTCCACCACCCAAACCAGCAACAACAAAAACCATGTCTGCCTGTCCAACAGCTTTCTTAATATCAACAATTGCTTCTTTCGCAGCTTCTCTTCCTCTTCGAGCATCTCCTCCAGCACCCAATCCTCTTGTCAATTCCTTTCCAATAAGAAGTTTCTCATCAGCCTTGGTAACACTCAAATGAAGTGCATCTGTATTTGCTGCATATATTGTAGCTCCTTGAATTCCTTTGTTGAAAAGCCACGTTACTGCATTTCCACCACAACCTCCAACACCGATAACTTTTATGTTTGCTTTCCCAGCTCTTAATTCATCAAAATTAATACTGTGCGAATTTGTATTTTCGATTGCTTCTTTTGCAAAATCTAAAACCATATTTTTTTTACCTCCTTTTAATCATTTTAAAACCTCCAACAATTAAAATTGTTGAATGGGAGAAATCTAAGATTTCTCACTTGTTTTATATATAACTTTTCTACGAAAAGTTTAAATAGTTGGCATACTTCCAACTAATATCAAAAGAATTAAGAGGAAACACCTCTGCATGCATACAGAATAATATTAACAACCGCCAAGTAAATTAATATTATAAAAAAACAAACTCATTCTCATTTAAATAATTATATGTACTAAAACCTATAAGATATTTTTCAACCTTTCAATTTTTCCAAAAGACTTTTTTAAATTTTCATTAGATTTCTCAACAATCAACTTCAAAAATTCATCTTCCACTAAAATTTTTCCCTCAGAAATAATCGGAAATTCAAGTTTTTCTGTTCCAATTAATTCCAAAACAAACCGCTTCCCTCCAGAAATAATCCCTCCGCGTTTAAATCCAACTTCTCTTGCTTTTTTTAAAAAATCCAAACTTTGCTCTAAACTTTCACAAGCAACATGCAAAATAACTGGTTCCTGTTTAAACTTAATATTCAAGTTTAAACCAATGGAAGATCTTTGATCTTTCTTTTTAAATTTGATATTGCCCTTAGTAGAAATCTTCGAAGAAAATTTATCAGGGTACACGCGAAGTGTGTCAGATTTTTGAATTTTCTCTAAGCTCTTTTTCAACTCTTCAACATTTATCTTTTCATGCCAAACATTAACAAAAAGCCCTGGACCTTTTTTAGAATTATCAACAATCAAAACAATTCTTCCAGAACAAGAAGAAGTAGTGTAAAAATTCTCCAAAGAATTTATCTTTTCACATAAGCTAACAATTTTCACATCCCAACTTCTTTTTGAAGATTTATCTAATTTAGACAAAACATCTTTTTTTCGTTTTTGAAAGGAATTCATAAAAAAATTAAACAACCAAACTTTTTAATTCTTCTCCAATATCTTACAATTAATATTTTCTTCCTTACAAAGTTCCTTGAACTCCTTGGCATCATCTTCTGTCCCTACTACAGAACCATAATGCATTGGAATAACCAAATCAGGCTTTATCAACTTCGCTGCCTCAACAGCTTCCTCTGCACTCATCGTGAATCTGCCTCCAACAGGCAATAAAGCAACCAATTTTTTTCCATGTTGTTTATAACCTGTAAGTTTTTGCATCTCGGGAATAACATCTGTATCTCCTGCATGATAAATTAACAAATTATTTATCTTCAACAAATATCCTACCCATAATTCGTCCTTTGGGTGAAAAGGTTTATCCACGTTATATGCAGGCAAAACAGAAATTTTCGTGCTCCCAAAAACTAACTCCTGCCCTGGCTCGACAACCTCCAATTTAATTGGCACATTAAACCGCACAATCTTGCTTTGACAATCAGCAGTCAAAAAAATCCGCGTCCCTTCCTTAATTATTTTTTTAATATCAGCAACACTGCAATGATCATAGTGACTATGCGTCAACAAAATCAAATCAGCTTTCTCTAAATCATCATGAATATTATATGGGTCAATATAAATTGTTGTTAAATTCTTGCCCTCTATGTTTACATCCCCTTTCATAAAGGGTACCTCGTTAGAGGTTCTCGCCTGCGTAGCAGGTCTTGCCTGTGCAACAGGTCTTGTGCCGGGAGCCTTCTTGGCGAGGCGGTATTCTCGTGCCATTTTCTTTGGTATGCCGGGAACGCAGTGAGGCGGTACACTCTTGGGTGCAATCAAAAACCCAGAATGACCTAACCATTTAATCTCAATATCGTCAATTATCATTTTATATTATAACATACTATTGTAATTTTCTTTTACATGGTAGCTTTTCTTTTTCTAAAAGAAAAACCCCTTTGCATGAAATAAAAAATAGAAAATTCTTTTTAAGGTTTTAGTAATTTTTAAATTCGCTATTCTCCTTTTTCCATTCTCCCATCTCATTTCCTTTCAACTTTTATCCAAAATTTCCAACTCCTCATAAATCCCTTCAATCAAATCATAATTCTTCGCTTCTTCAAGAGAAACCCATTTATATTCTGTAAGAGCAGGACACAATCTTACCTGTGTTGAATCTCCAATAGGTTCTGCCCAAAAACTAATAACCAAAGAAGGAATATTATCTGAACGAATATAAACTAAACTTGTAACATAATTAAGATTTTTAAATTCCAACCCAACCTCTTCCATAACCTCTTTTTTACTTAAATCTTCTAAAATATTATACCAATGTTCAGAAGTATCTTTTTTCTTCAAAGCATAATCCAAAACCTCAAGTTTTCCCCCAGGAACAGTCCATTTATTTGAAAAAGCTTTTTCCCAATCAGCACGCTTTGCAATCAAAAATTTTCCCTCTTTATTAACAAAAATCACTGTCGCAGTAACATAATGAACCTGATTTTTATCATATTTCATATAAAAACAATAACCAACACACTTTTTAAAAATTATTGTGATTAATTAATATCCAACAACCAATATTTTTATTCAAGGATTTCTCCTCGTCATTGTTCTTGGAAAAGCAATTGCATCTTTAATTGTATTTAAACCGCAAATCCATGCAATAATTCTTTCAACCCCTAAACCATAGCCACCATGAGGAACAGTCCCATACCGACGGGTATCAAGATAAAAATCGTATTTTGAAATATCTTCTCCTTTCTCTTTTAAATTCTTTTTTATTTTTTCTATATCCTCTTCTCTCTGTGAAGCCCCAATTAATTCTCCAAAACCTTCAGGACCAATAACATCAAAACCAAGAACAACTTTAGGATTATCTGGTGCTTCTTTCATATAAAATGCCTTAACCTTTTTCGGATATTTTGTAACAATTATCGGAATATCATACAATTTGCTTAACTTATCTTCTTCAATAGTCCGCAAATCTTTCCCCCATAAAACTTTCATCTTAGCTTTTTCTTTCAAAACTTTCAAAGCATCATCATAAGTCATTCGTAGAAATTTCTTTTTTATTGTCGGTTCCAATTTTTTAACATTTCTCTCTAAAATTTCCAACTCAGTTTTATTTTTCTCAAGAACTTTTTTAACAATAAATTTTATCAATTGCTCAGCATCATCCTGAAGATAATTAAAATCCTCCCAAGCTACTTCCATCTCAGCCATCCACAACTCTGTCAGATGCCTAGAAGTTTTTGATTTCTCTGCTCTAAATGCAGGCTGTATTGTAAAAATCTTTTCCAAAGAAAAAATAGCTGGTTCAGCATGCAACTGCCATGTCTGTGAAAGATAAATAGGTTTCCCAAAATAATCTGTCTTAAACAACGTCGAGCCCCCTTCACATTGCATTCCAATAAAAATCGGGCTGTGATATTCATAAAAACCTTTTTTCCTCCAATGTTCTCTAATTGCCTCAAGAACAGTATCACGAATTTTTAAAACAGATGTCATCTTTCTGCTTCTCAACCACAAATGCCTTCTGTCTCCAAGCAAATCCTCATTCAAATCCTTGTTTATTGGAAATTCATTTGCAAACCCAATAATGTTAATTTTTTCAACCTTAACTTCAAAACCTGTTGGTGCGCGTTTATCTTTTTTTACTTCACCAAAAATTTCAACAGAACTTTCAATCTGAAGTTTATCAATTTCTTCCCATTGCTTTTCAAATTTTTCCCTCGCCAAAACACACTGAATAACTTCTGTAGAATCTCTCAAAACAATAAACTTCATTTTATTAGAACCTCTCTCACGATAAATCCATCCATGCAAAGCTACTTTTCCTTTTCCCTTTTTCATTGCTTCTGAAATCGAAATAAATTTTTCTTTCATTTTAAGGAACCACCCTATCCCTATCTCTTGGAAATAAAACAGCTTCCCGAATATTTGATAACTCAAGAAGAACCTGCGTAAATCTCTCAATTCCAATACTCCATCCTGAATGAGGCGGAGCACCAAATCTAAAACTATCAACATAACTTTTGAAATCTTTTGGATTCAAACCTTTTACTTTCAACCTCTTTTCCAAAAGCTCAGGAATATGAATTCTCTGTCCTCCTGAACTAATCTCCATCCCTTTGTAAATTGCATCAAAACCTTCACTCAATTCTACATTTGCTTTCTTTTCTTTACTTTGACCACGCTTAGGCGAAGTACGTAAGGACTCTTGTCCTTGCTTCGGCATAATATAAAATGGCTTCCCATTCATTGGCCAATCATAAACAAAAACAATCGTATCTTTAAACAACTCATCAAGTTTTCTCTCTGCTTCCCCAGTCAAATCATCATTCCCAATTTTCACTTTATGTTTCTTCATTAAATTTGCCACTTCCTCAAATGTCATATACTTTGCCTTAGGAACTTTCAAATTAATCCCAAGCAACTCTAACTCTGCCTTATTCTTTTCCATAACTTCTCCAACAATATATTTCACAACATCTTCCATTTCTTTCATCACAATTTTTGCATCTGCAAAAGCCATTTCAATATCCATCTGCCTACATTCATTTAAATGCCGGACAGTGTTGTGTTTTTCCGCCCTCCAAACAGGAGCGATAGTCACAACATTTTCAATCGAACACGCAAGCATCTGTTTATACAATTGAGGACTCTGTGCAAGATATACTTTTTTCTCAAAATACTTTGCTTCAAATAAATCTGTTCCGCCTTCAGAACTCGCACTAATCAACGAAGGAGTATGCACATCAATAAAACCCTTATTCACAAAATAATTCTTAAATGACGAACCAATTGTAGACTGAATCTTAAAAATCGCCTGAATTTTTGGTTTTCTCAAATCTAAACCCCTATAATCCAACCTCTTAGATAAATCGGTTGAAGTTGTTTTTTCATTCACATGAATTGGAAGTTTCTCAGCTTTGCTAATAATTTTCAAATTACTAACTTTAACTTCAACATCATTCCTGACAAATTCTGCCTTAACATTTGCCTTTTGAACTTCTCCTTCTACTTCAACTACGCTCTCTAAACTTAATTCAGAAATTTTATTCATCAATTTTTTATCTTTAATTATACATTGAATAATTCCAGAAAAATCCCTTAATAAAAAAAATTTTAATTTAGCCAAATCCCTAATTTCATAAATCCATCCTTTTAGCAAAACTTTTTTCCCCTTTGATTCAAAAATATCTTTTACAAGAACTCTTTTCTCATTTAGTTTTTTTAAATCCGTCTTCATATTAACTATTATTTAATATACTTTTTAATAATTTCCATTGCCATCCTTCCGTCAATCCTTCCTGCAAATTCTTTCATCACCAAACCCATGTAAGCTTTCTCAGAAAGCCCAGACTTACTCTGAACAATTTTCATAATCTTTTCCTCAATATTTTCTAAATCTTCTTTTTCAAACTTAACAGCGTCACTAATATCAACCCCTCTAGCAATTCTCTCTAAACTTTCTTTTATCTGGCGTTCATTAATTTTTCCTTTTTTATATTCCTCCAAAATAAATACAAAAATATCCTTGTCAAATTTCTTTTTTACCTTAATCTTCCTTTCAATCTCCTTAGGAAATACCAAAAGAACTTTCACAACCAGTTGCGGATTATTCACAATCTCTAACAATTCTCTAAAATCCTCAAGTTTATTCATTTTGAAAATCAACTTAATCATCTCCTTATTTAATCCTTTAATACCTAATTCTTTTTCAATATCTTTCCTTAATCTAGGAAGATTCTTCTTAACTTTATTAATCAAATCCCTAGAAATTTTCAGCATAGGCAAATCAGTCTCAGGATACATTCTCGCTGAACCAGGCAAAGGTCTCAAAAAAATAGTAATAGCATCAGAATTTCCTCTTCGGACTTCTGCAATAGATTTTTCCTCTTTCACCAAACCAACCTGTCTTTCAACCTCATTATTAATAGTAGGAATAATTAATTTCAAATCCTGCACTCCTTTCATCTCAACTCTTTCTCCTCCCTTAATCGAAACACTAACATCTTGTCTGATTGTTCCAATCCCCCGACGAACTTTACAACTCCTCAAAATTTCCCCAATCTTCAGTCCAACATTCTTAGCCTGTTCTGGAGTTTTAATATCAGGGGCAGTCACAATTTCAACCAAAGGAATCCCCAATCTATCCAACCGATAAATTGCCTCTTTATTGTCCTTAATAAGAATCTTGCCCTTTGTAGAGGAATCCTTCCTCTCGGGGTACACCTTGTGTGCCGTAGAAGATTCTTCGGGATACGTCCGTGGTGCTTTAGAAACAATTCTCGCCGCATCTTCTTCAAGAATTACTGCATTAATTCCAACTCTTCCCTCTTCTGTTTCAACATAACCATCTTGAGCAATCAAAACAGTCCTCTGAAAACCAGAAGTATTTGAACCATCAATAACTGTCTTTCGCATAATTTGTGTTAAAGACAAAATCTTACAGTTCAACAAAAGAGAAATCTGTAAAGCAATCTTCAACGCATCTTTATTTATCTCATACGGAGGCTCTTCATCCAACTCAACCAAACAAGTAGTATCATAACCCTGATAAATAAATTCTTTATCTTTTTCACCCTCATATTCAGCCGCAACATCAACCGCTCCAGACTCTCCTGCAACAACATGGAGTTTTCTTTTAATAATAAAATCTGGTTCATCTTTTCTCAAAACACTAGGACAATTACAAAATAATTTTTTAGTGTCAAGTTGTTGATGAATTTCCAATCCACATTTAAAACCTAATTTATTATAATCCATATATAAAATAAAAAAATATAATTAATAAACATTTGGGAAAAAGAATTTGTAAAATATAACTTAATATTAGATTTTTAAGTCATCTAAAATATCATCTAATCCATTATTTACCTTACTAGCACAATAGTCATAAAATTGTCTTTGACCTTCTAAATTATCTTCATTGTATGAAGGCAATATTCTTCTTAATAAATCAAAATAAAATTTACCCTCTCCAGCAGGAATCATTGCAGGAGGCATATCTACACTATGCAAAATTCTATTTTGGATTAGTCGTGCAGTTCTTTTATTTCCATCCATAAAAGGTTGAATCCCTACAATTCCAAGATGAGCTAAAATTCCTGATTCAAGAGGATTATCCACATATTTCAATTTTATGTCTTTTATTAACTTGTTCATCTTTTTTGGAACTTTCTCCCAACTAGGGGGAGTATAATTCCTAAAATTTAATGTTACATCTTTCTTTCTATAATCACCGGTACCAATAATAGAAGGTTCAATTAATTGATTAACTTTTTTCAATACAAATTCATTAAACAAATCAATAAAATTATTTCCGAATTCATTTTTTCTTTCATGTAAAAAATACCATGCATTTTGAATCTGGTGTATTCCTTTTCTAGCCATTTTCTTTATCGTCTTTGGCTGCTTATTTTCCATTAAAAGATTCTTCCTTAATTCAGGGTTTTCAATCCAAAAAGAATAAATATCTCCAAGAGACTTCAAACTTTGAGAAACATTTTCTTTTCTTACATTAAAATATTGCGGATTACCATTTATCTTTTCCATTTTCATTAAAATTTCTTCTTCTAATTTATTATTAATAATTCCCATAATTCTATAAGATATTTTAATATAAAAACCTTTCTATTGTAACTCCTTTACAATTG
>Ga0222628_1000598_pt1 | contig 14254 bp, 17 predicted proteins | sample AntAcemetageno95_FD_179860 | JGI IMG/M metagenome (GOLD analysis project Ga0222628, IMG submission 179860) | Saline water microbial communities from Ace Lake, Antarctica - #95 | ecosystem: Environmental > Aquatic > Non-marine Saline and Alkaline > Saline | place: Antarctica: Ace Lake | collected...
CTCCGGGCCTCATGGCTCCGCTTTACTTGTTCCGATAATTTAGGGGCTTCCTTTTTTACTGCTCTTTTCATTTGCTTAACTCCTTTATAATGTAATTAATACTATCCTTTTTTATTTCCAATCCCTCCAACTCCAACTGAATGGTATCAAGGAAGGTTTGGTATGCCATATCCTTTACCACACTATCGGTAAGAATAAGCCTACACCCCCAATGCTTTTCCATCCGTGTAATAAAAGCCCTTTCAAACACCCTTCGGTTGGTTTTATCCTTATTCAGGTTGCACCAATCTTTTAATAGGCCCCGAAGTGTAAGGCTAAATGATTCTTCCTGGGAAAGGGAATAAATGGTGAGAAGTTCCAATGTATCTTCATCCACGTTTAAGCCAATAAATTTACGGTACTGCCTTGTTCTGCCTGATATTCTTCTGTCTATAATTGCCATACTTATTTTATTAATTTTTAAAGCCCTGAAACGGGCCTTTCCCTAAACCTAAGTATCTATACCCAGGGTAAAAGAAAGGCCCACACAGGGCAGGAAAAGTGGGTTGGTTACGTTCCTATCCTTCTTTTTCTTCTATGCAATCATCCCAGGCATCACATTTGCTGCAATCCTTTGGAAAATCGTCTGTATCAACTCCAAATTTATGCCCATAAGGGCATTTACCTTTTGCCTCTGTTTTGGTGGCTTCTTTTTCCTTTGGGACTTCCTTTTCAGGTTCTTTTTCCTCCGTGGCTGCACCCCTACGTTTTCTTACGGGTGGTGCTTTTTCTTCGGGCTCTTCTTCCTTTTCCGTTTCCGCTGGTGCTGCCCCTCTGCGGTTGCGGGGTGGTGGTGTATCTTCCACTTCTTCCTTTTCCTTTAGTCCAGGAATATCATCTTCCTCCTCCTCCTCCGTTGGTTCGGGCTTGGTTGTTCTACGTTTACGTGGAGGGGGTGCAGTGGTTGTTGTTTCTTCTTCAATAGCATCCGCAGCCTCCACTTCCCCTAATTCAAAAAACATTGCATTTATTTCGTTATAGGATTTCAGGATTAAAACATCATCATCCAAACGTGGGGCACTTTCAACCACATCATCTTCATATGCATCACGTTCTTCAAAGTCAATACGAGTTACCTCATTAAATGAATTTTTACCTATGGTTTGTTCTTCCAAACGTAACTTTAAAGTGTACCCTGCTTCAAGGTCAGGAAAGTTGTTAAACGCATCATTTTCCTTTAGCTCCTCATTAAGAAGTTTTTGGAAAAGATGGTAAGATATATCCCATAGGTGAATTTCCTCCTTATGTTTTTTATCTTCAATAGGTATTACAAGGTATAATGCCCTTTTACTGGCATTCCATTGTTTCAACTCGTCTTTGTCCACTTTGGCCTGGGCCTGTTTTGCACGGTATTCACATACAGGGCATGGTTTACCAAAAGAGGTAGGGCATACAATGGTGTCTTTATTTACCCCAATATTACGGTGAATCTTAAAGGGTAAGCAATACCATAATGTACCTTGTTCGGCAATAATAAAATCATCGAACTCTTGTCTGTCAGGATGCTTTGCATTTGTAACAATATAAGGGATAATATCAATTAGTTTTCCCCTACCTGATTCAGGTTTGTATAGGTCAACACCTTTAGGAATATTTAGGTAACCATATTCGGCACCACTTTTTTCCTGCTTTTCGACATTGGCCGCAACACCTTTTTTAAAATTAGTCTTTTTGAACTTGCTCATTTTTTTTCTTTTTAAGGTTAGTAATTTGGTTTTTAAAATGTTTGTTTATTGCTTTTAATATTCCTTTGGTAAACAAAAATCCTGCAAAGTATATAAGGAAAGGGACTGCAATGAAAAGTAAAATAATATAATACCATTCCATAATTATTGTGTCCCCCTTGTTCTTCTCATACCTTTGCCTATATTTCTATTGACTTCTTTTTGTTCTTCCTTTTGCTCCCACTCCTTAGATAGGTCACGGGGTATGGACGGGCCTGCAAAGTAAGAAGCTCCGTGGAGCCGTACAAGGTTTTCAAGGGCTGCCTTTTTATCTTGTAAGGCCCTAACGGCACCATCGGCAATGTCAAGGTCATATTTATGTTCCAAGAAAATGTTATAAGCCTCCTGATATTTACTTGTTTGGGTAATTGCAGCCTGTACAGCATTTTCTGTAATCTTTACAATATCGTAAACCTCAGGAGAGGAACGAATATCGCTATCCAATTCTGCCTTAACAACATTTAATTTCTCCCTTTGAAGGTCAAGTGCTTTCCGCATTTCCGCAGCGTGCTTGGTATAACTGAAGGTTAAACTTGCTTGGTTTAACCATTCCACGTCCAAGGCTTGGTTGTCAATTTGTATGTCTTTTTCGTAATTCATAATGGTTTTAATTTTAAGTATATAATCTAACTATTTTTAAACATTTTCTGTAATTAACCCAATGGCTTTCCTCCACTGATGGTGGCCGTGTGGGTTCTTTCATATCCATGATAACAGGGTAATCCTGCACCTTTATAGATAAATGGCTTTCTATTTTATCCATTACCTTTCTTAATAGGAAAGTATCATGGTGGTAATCCTGCTCCCCAAAAGAAACATTTTTATGAGGTAAACGGATATACATACGACCTTCGTGTTTTATGTAACCGTACCCCATAAAGGTATCCAATTTCCAATATTCCTGTTCTAATGGTATGGTCATAATTAATTTCTTATTACTGAATAACATGATAATACTATTTGTGGAAAGCCTGAATTGTAGGTGGGTTCTTTAAAGCACTCTAAAATAAGGCCACAGGTGTCATTTACCGTGCCCTTTAAAAGTATGGCCTGGGCATAACCAATCACCACCCTGCGGATGCTTTCAGGGTCTTGCTCCTTAATACCCCGTAAAATGGCTGCAATGTCTTTCCAATTGGCTTTCCCACTTAAAAGGATACGGCATAACTCTATAATTTCATTGTACTCCGCAGCCTTAACCTTGGCCACTTCCAACCGTTCATCTTCGGGTACTTCCAAAACCTGCTCCAATATTTGCAGGGCATTACGGGGGTGGCCCATACTGTCAAGGATAATTTGTTGGTACACATCCCCTTCCAAGGTTTCCCCTTCACCTAGTACGGCATTCCGTATAAGTTTACGCATTTCCTTATCATTAAGTAAAGCCACTTGATAAGTAGAACAACGGCCATGAATAGCCTTTATAACCTTGGTTGGTTCAGTAGTACAAAAGATAAAAAAAATATGGGGTGGGGTGTCCTCCAATATTTTAAGAAAGGCATTTTGGGCATCATTTGTCATTTTATGACATTCGTCAATGAGCCATATACGGCACGGCCCTTCCAAGGGGGCAAACTGGGCTTTTTTAATAATATCCCTCACGGTATCAATTCCCCTCATTTCGGCAGAATTAACTTCCCTGAAGTCATTACCCACACACCCCAATACATTGGCTACAATACGGCCAAGAGTGGTTTTACCACAGCCCGTTTCTCCGTGGAAGAAAAAGGCATGGGGTTTGTCTTTATCTTTTTTGTTTAGTACTCCAGTTAAGGAAGAAATTAGGGTGGTGTTCCCTATTATATCTTCAAAGGTTTCAGGTCTGTATTTGTGGTAAAGGCTCATTGTTTATTTATTTAGGTTATTATACAAAATAGAGTTACTTTTTTAAAATTTATATTCTTCCATTTCTGCCCAAGTACCATCTACGGGGGCAATTTCTGCATCAATGGAAAGGGGTATGTTTATCCACGTAAATGCTTTGGGTAGTCTTACCGTGGTTACTTCATTTACAAGGGCTGTAATTTCCTTTAGTTCAGGTGGGTAAATATCCAAAACCATACTATCATGGATTTGCCCCACTAAACGGGTTTTTAAACCCCTTTTGGTTATTTCCTTGCTCACCTCCGTAAAACTCCAAAGGAGGCAGTGAAAGGCTGCACCTTGTACAGGGTAGTTAATTAATTCGTTCTTTTTCATTACCCCTGTAAAGCCAAAACCAGTAAGGGAACGAACCACCCCCTGCCTTTGGTATCTCTTTACTTGCTTTTCTTTCCAAGAGGCATAAACAGGGAATCTTTTACCCCAAAAATGTTCTTCAATACCTTTTATGTGCTCTACAAATTTATTGAAACTACCAATGCCCTGTTCTTTCATGTGTAGGGCAAGGGGTTTCACTGCCGTTAATTTCATACCCTCATCACCTTTCCAGGATTTCATAGGTAGGTCAACATATTGGCAGATATTTATGGCATTGGCTTTAAAATAATCCCCGTAAAATTGTGGGAAAACAAAACCACTCTTGGCAAACCACCGCAGGGCATCATGGTCAGGTAAACCTCTATTAAATTCAGCTATTTTAAATATCTGCTTTGCCATATCCCCGTGCAAATCACCATGCCCTGCCAAATACTTAACCATAGTGGGGTCTTTATGGTAACAACAAGCAATTGCCACTTCCAACCCTGAAAAGTCAAATTCCATTAATTGGTGCCCAGGCCTTGCCCTTATGGCAGTTCTAATCAAGGCCATTATTTCCTTATCCCTCTTTGGAAAGTTTTGGAAATTAGGGCTGTCGGAGGAACTACGGTAAGAGGTAACAAGGTGTAAATTAAAAAACGGGTGTAGGTGCCCATCAGGGGCTTCCCTCATTAAGCCCTCTAAAAATGTACCAAGGGCCGTTTTAAGTCGTTTAATATCTAAGAACAAGTCAAGGGCAGGTATTTTTAAAAACCGTAAACTTTCCTCATTCGTACTGCCTCCACCCGTGGGGGTTTCCTTAAATGGCTTTAACTTTAGGGTAGTATAAAGATAATTACCTAACTGTAAAGGGCTGTCAATATTTGGTGTACCCTTTGTTGTCCTGTCCCATTTTATATAAAAGTCAGTTGCTTTAAACTTCTTTTCCAAACGGGTAATTCGTTTTAATAATCTTTCCTTTTGGTTTTGGCAATATTCAATATCAACACATAGGCCCTGCCTTTCAGCCTTTGCCAAGGATAAAATACCTTCGTGCATAAGGTTGTAAGCCCTTGTAAGGTCTTTATCTTTGTGGATAATACTTTGCTGCAAACGGCCCAACTTAAACTGATAGGCACTATCAAAGGCACAATACCTAAGTAGTATTTCTTCACCATCTTCTCTTTGTAGAAATTCCTGAATCCTGTTTATAGAATTACTATCGTCCCCCACCCCTTTTAAATAAGGGGTAACCTCATCATCATAATCAGGTAAACCAAAATGAATAAACATTTGGAATTTAAGTCCTGTAATGTCCCTTCGATTATCAAGTACATGGGCTGCAATCATACTATCCCATTCCCACCCGTTTACTTCTGTACGTAAACGTATATTACTCCACGTATCTTCAAACTTCATATTATGGGCCATCTTACCCATATCAGGGTCTTGTAATAGGTTCACAAATGGTTGCCTTTCCTCCCTATTATTGGGCATCATAAAAGCATAAGCACAATCATCCCGTACTGCCACGGAGGCACAAACAACACGGTGGCCCTTGGTGTAGGGCTTTAACCCTGTGGTTTCATAATCAAAAGCAATACTATTATAAATTTCAGGGGAAATTTCATCCAATACACTTAGGTTTGTGATAATTTCCACCTTGGGTTCCTTGTGTACAGGGAAAACATCATTTATTTTATTTATGGCCCTTTCCAAGTCTTGGTTCCATATTACTTTTACTTCGGGGTAATCCCTTTGGTAAACATAATCGGGGTGCCACACAGGACAAACCCATGCTTCGGCAGATTGAAGGGGAATGGTAAACCCCCTCCACTTTTCAAACTTGCCAAGGGGCTTTTTATATACATGGCCAATGGTACTGTATAAGGCATTAACACCCAAAGGAATAATTAATTCGGGTTTATAAACGGAAATAAGGTGTAGGATATTCTTACGGCAGCAATCCACATTATATGAAGTAAACTCCTTTTGGCCTGGGTAACACCTAACGGCATTCACTACTTTACAATCTTCCCAAAGGTTTATTCCTAATTCCTTTAAATGGCTTTCCAACAAACAACCTGCCTTACCACGTAATGGCCCCCCGTCCCTGTCGTCTTGGTGGGTATTACATTCACCTATGATTAATATTTTCTTTTTACCTTCTCCGCAGGCTTCCATCTTTGGAAAATCACACCCCGTACTTAAACCACAGGAGGCACAGGTGAGGACTTTCCCCCCTGGCCTTGTTTCGCTTTCTGTTTCTTTTTTACTGAAAAACCCTTCCATACTATATTAAAGTTTTGTTTTGTGCATTAAATCTAATTTTGGTATTGTTTAGATTTTTTAAACTCTGTTTAAAATAACTTTCTTTTAGTTCAATCCCAATTCCATTTCTTTCTAATGTAACTGCACTATATATTTCGGAACCAACACCCATAAATGGTGTAAGGACAACCTCCCCTTTATTTGTATAAAGATAAATAAGCCTATCTATAACATCCAGTTGTAAGGGGTGAACATGTTTCTCGTCGTCCTCATCTCTACTTTCTTTAAATGGTAAAACATTATCTATTCTTATATCATCCCAAACACTGGAGGCATATCTCTGCCAGGTTAAATGACTTAATTTATTTTCAGAAGGGCTACCATCGAAACCATACCATTTTTTCTTAAAATCAGAATAATTACCATACGTTTTTTTGTGTGCTTCTAAAAATGGGGTTTCACCAAAATAGGGTAAATCTGTAAGACCGTTTGGGTGTGCCACAGGTATGGCAGAATCCCCACGTTTTTTAAAAATTAAAATATAATCTGGCATAGCTGTAAAACATCGTGTGGCATCTTCTACGATAAACTTATGCATTAAGCTCTGAACCATAGTTCTCATACGAACCTTTAACGGTTCTTTCCATATAGTGATTCTATTATAGTAGTGCATACCATATTTTTCGTGAATTTTAATAACCTCCCCAGATAAGTCCCACAACTTACCATAATTATCATGTATATCGCTTACATGTACTGCTGAAATACGTCCTGGTTTTGTTACCCTTGCAATTTCTTTTATTAAAAATTCATACATTTCCAAAAACTGCTCTTTAGATGTACAGTTGGAAAAATCCCTATCTGAACTAGAGTAATTATACAACCCTGCAAATGGTGGAGAATATACACTAAAATCAATGGAATTATTATCTAATTCCGATACAACTTCCATACAATCTGTATTATATATTGCATAGTTCTCTGTTATTTTTTCTTTCATTATTTTATATTTTATTTTAAAAAATTAGGTAGTTTTATTTCTTTATATATATTATCTTTTTTAGATATAATGGAAGGTGTGTTTGCAGATTTTATTAAATTCTCAAACATTGTAATGGCTTTCTCTTTTTTAATTAATAGGGCTTTCATCATATTTTTTTGCCCATTTGTGTATATCAAATCTACAGTAACTGGTTTTTTTTGGCCAAACCTCCAAAATCTACGTATTGATTGGTAATACTGCTCATAGCTATAAGAAGGGAAGTATGTGGTATGGTTGCAATGCTGCCAGTTTAATCCAAAGGCGGTTATCGTTGGTTTAGTTATAAGGCGTTTTATATTTCCTGTTGAAAAATTATGCAAAATATCTTCTTTTTGTTCTAAAGGCATACTGCCATTTATTTCTACTGCTAATTTATCCAAAGATGACAGGCATTTTGCCTCATCATTAAGCAAACACCAATAAACGGAAATTGGATGTGGTTTTGTTTTTTCCACTGCAATTTCACACCGTTGTTCAATAGTTATTTTTGCCTCTTTTTTAATTTCCTGAAAACCATTAGCAGGAAAAGAAAATAGAGGGGTCATTCCATATTTTTCCAATGGTGTAGGGTTTCTTACTATTGTTTGCTGTTCTATTAATTGTGGCAATGTAAATTTATCATCAGAAAAACCTAAATCACTTGGTTTTTTAGCTGATTTACTCCAACTGGACACCCAATTCCAAAAGGCTTGTTCTGCATGTGGTTTTAAGTACCACTTTTCTCCCTGTCTACTTTGTGCTGTTCTTGATAATTTGATAGTATTATTTTGGTTATTCTTAAAAAATTGCCCTAACATATCCGTATACCCAAGATAGCCGAGGGCTTCTGAGCTTGTGCCTAATTCTATATAATCATTTGGGGAGGGTGTGGCTGTAAACAAAAATCTATATTTTACCTTTTTCAAAAAATCTGTAACATGATTTTTTATTTGCCCTTCATAATTCTTTAAAATAGAACTCTCATCTAAAATAACACAATCAAAGTCTTTTGCATTCATATAATGTAACCTCTCATAGTTTACAAGAATGATTTTACCCTTACCTTTATAATTACCATCTTTGGTATGGTAAACATCAGGTATTTTAAATTTTTCAGCTTCTAAAATAAACTGAAAGGCTACAGCAAGTGGGGTAAGAATTAGTACATGTTTATTTGTTTTTTTCGTATAATTATGGGCAATAGTAAGCTCTATAATAGTTTTGCCCAGCCCTGTGTCAAGAAATATACCGCACCTCCCCTTATTTATGGCGTATTCCGTGAGGTATTTTTGAAAATCAAATAAAGCATCTGGCAAAAAGGATACCTCTATACCATTTGATATGGAGGTATGTCTTTTTGCATTAATAAAATCAGTGTATAACATATAAAAGTATTAAATAGTGTATAAGTACCTAAAATTAATTAAAACCCCGTGCAGGGCAGCAAACCCACCTTATTTGGTAGGATTGCCCCGAAGTATTGCAATAAATTCCCACCCCTCTCCGTCAAACCTTATTTTATCCTTACCAATAGTGGCAGAATTACTCTTTTCAAGTATGCCCTGAAGAAGGTGTGGTGTTACGGCAAAGGTAAATGGTTCCCCATTATAACGAACAGGGCAAGTTTCCTCATACCACCCATATTCATTTTCCCCTGAAATGGTAAACTCCCGTCCATCTACATCAATGGTAACACTTTCATCCATTGCTTGGTCACGTTTTCCAAATACTTTGGCCCGTTCCAACATTTCTGTCAGGGCTTTTGGTAGTTGTAATTCCTCCCCTTTAACATCCATTATGGCTGCCACGTTGGGAAAGCTATCAGTAAAAATACGGCAGGAAAGCATAGTACCCTCTTTATTAAGGAAATGAACCCAACCTGTTTTCCCTGTGGAAATGGTACACTCACCAAGGGCAAGGATATTCCTTACCATACTGGCAGGGATAAGTAGGTTTGTTTTAATTGGTAAGTCTTCCCCCACGTCCATTCGGGAAACCCGAAACCCGTCTGAGGCTTCCATCCACCCATCGGGGGTAATGTGTACACAGGTTAAAACAGGGTGTACCATATCAGTACCTGCCGAAGGGTAAACAAATTTAAGGCTCTCTTGAAATGTTTTGGGTAATGGGCTGAATTTGCCTATGTCCCCCAATTCCTCCAAGGGGAGTTTAATTTCTGCCTGAATGGATAGGCCTGCCCTTTGTTTTCCGCAGGTAATTTGTATCTCGTTTTCTGTTAGTTCCAAGGTAATTTCATCACCTTTAAGTTTGGTTAGGAGTTTATAAAGTTCCTCCGCTTTGACGGCCCCCGTGAGGTTAAAACCCTCCACAAGGGGAACACTCATACTTATTTCATCATTATAAGTTACCACCCGATTTCCCATAAAGGCAAAGGAGGTAGATTGTTCAATTAATTCTTTTCCTGCCAAGCCTGGTTTTACCAGTTCGAGGGCTTTTTGTAATTCTGCTTTTTTTATTTTCATTTGTTATTGTTTTTTAAATATTAAAACGTTTTCATGTACTTTAGTTAGTTTCTTTCCTACATCAAATATTTTCCCTGCCCTGAGCATTGCAGTCCCCAATGGCTGCAAAAGTATTGCCTCATTATACAAAGGGCACCCCGAATCTATAAATGCCCCTTTTGTGTGGGAAATAAAGTCACGGTAAAAACCCTTCTTGTCCCTGATATCCCCCACTACAAAACAGGCATACCCACCCACTTTTAAAAGGGCACAACTCTTTTCAATTATATCCGAATACATTTCAATAAAATCATAATAGGTTTTATTTGAAATATCCCCCTCTAAATCACTGTACACTTCTAAGTCTGCATAAGGTGGGCAGGTAAAAAGAAGGTCAAACTTTCTTTTAAAATCAGGAAGTAATATATTACTGTCCCCTGCATACCATTGGGGCTGATTATTTTCATCTAAAATATTGAGGGCTTGTTCACGGTTGCTTTCTACCTGCTCTTTTCTTATGTCAATACCCGTGTACTTATAACCTAAGTAATTGGCCACAATACCCCTTACTGAACCCCCTGCAAAGGGGTCTAAGATGGAACCACCTTCGGGGCAGTACCACCCATAAATTAATTCACAAAGAGCAGGGTCAAAGATGGAAACACCTGTCATGGGTTTTCTACCATATTTCTTTTGGTATTCTTCAGGGGAAAGCCCACTCATAGTTTTTACATTACATTCCGAATCCCTTCCCAAATGGCTTTTGATACCAAGTTTCTTCCACTCTCTTTTTCTACTTTTCCAAGGGCCACCCTTTGTGTCAAGCACACTAAAAGGGGGTTCAGTAAACCTGCCCCTTAAATTCTTTTTAATTTCAAAGCCTAATAAGTCCTTTGCCATATTATAATAATTAAAATGTTCTTACACCAATAATCCAAAACAAATCTCCATCTTCTATAAAATCAAAACATTTTGCCTCATACACAGGGTCTAACTTTATACCGTATAGGGTTTGTTCTATATGTTTATTATATGCCTGATTTGCATCAACTAATTGCACCTTTGCTTTCCAATTCTTTGGAGCAAATGTATTCATTAATTTCTCAGGATTTTTTCCTATTACAATACCAATTATGGGTATATTAATTTCATATTTCTGTAAACCCCATACAAGCCCACATAAATTAATACCACCCCCAACTGTAATTACAATTCTTTTTGCAGGTACATTTTTTAGATTGCTTACCTGATAAATGAGTTGTTTGGAACAAACATAGTTTTCCATTCCAAATGGAATTAAATAATAGTTATTTTCTTTGGCAAATTTAACACACCTTGCTTGTATTACATTATTATATCCAGGTTTATGTTGTATTATTTCAAAACCATTTAAGTGGTCAGGCAGTACTCCCATTGTTGTGTGCCCAACAAAATGAAGCCCAAAATGCTCACAGAGTTTTCCTACAATATACAATTGGGGGGAATCCCTATGCCCCACTGAAGTAATATGTTTAAACCCTTTATTAATAGCATCCTTTATTAAAAAAAGGGCATTTCTTACCTTTGCGCCTTTTAATCCATTAAAGGTAAATAAATCATCCCGTTTAATCCAAATGTTACCATATTTTTCAATTGGTGTAAGTTCCATATATTTCTTTATTTAAAAACAGAAAAAGGGCTGCACTGTATACTACAACCCTTTTTTAAATGTACTTTTATTTTACAAGAACTTCAATTTCAAAGTTAGCAAGGGTAGGAAGTACTTTAACAACCACATACATATTTTCCCCTTCGTTTGATTTGCCACCATTTTCAGCATACATGGTATTTGAAAGGATATTCAATTCTGCTTTAGTTACTTCTTCTTTAAGCCCTTTAATTGTGTTACAAATGGCATCCACACGGCTCATTTTCTTTACAACCACTTTTTTGGTTTCTTCCTTTTTCTCTTTCTCGACAGGGGCTTCGGCTTCTTCTTCAGGAACTTCTGCTTTGGCTTTCTTACCTTTTTTAGTTTTAACAGGGGCTTCGGCTTCGGCTTCTTTTTCCTCAGGAACTTCGGCTTCTTCCTTTTCCTCTTTAGGTTCTGCACCTTTCCAACAACCAAGTTCAATCATACCCTTTATAGTATCATCACTAAACTTGTCCGTTTCATACTCGATTATTTCTTCGGCTTCAATAATGCCTTCCGTGATAACTTCTGCCGAACCCTTAATATTAATGGGTGGGTCACAGTTTACGACCTTGTTTAATTCTTTTGCGATTACAACTAATTCAATTTTGTTCATGGTAATTTCTTTTTCGTTTATATTATTTGGTTTATTATACAAAATGGTCTTATTTTTTTAAAAAGTTTTTTACTTTAAAGCTCTTTTCATTTCTTTATATATCCATAAAATATTTTCGTTTTTAAATTTATATAGGAAATTATCACCTGTAATAATAATTAACTCATTTTCAAAGTTTACTTTTATTTCAGGAAAGGGGCAAATGAATTTTTCTATATTCTTACAAGAGGCTATTTGGACACTTACAATAAAATAATGATCAGGTCTTATTTCTATTTCTATTCTATCCTTTCGAATAACAATAGGTGTCAACTCTTTAATAAGATTTTCAAAAACCCATTTTATTTTATCTTCAAAAGTATAGGGCTTTAAATCCCATTCATTAAATAAATTTTTCATATTGCATTATTTGTTTTATCCATTTTAAGCCCATTTAAGTCCGTTACACCCCCTTTGTAATATATTATACTAACTAATGAAAGATAATGGCATAGGGGCAAGAAAAAGGTGGTGCAATTCCACTTATACCCTAAAACCTTTATAGGGCTTGGGCTTGGCTTAATATATAGGTGGTTTTTCATGTTTATTGTTTTTCAGTATTATTATACAATTACACCCCGTTTTTTTTAAATTTAGCAATAGGGAATATCTATAAAATACTTTGTAAGCCGTTCCACAAGTAGTCTAAAGCCCTGTAACCCCCTTGAAAGCCCTATCAATAAAGGGCTGTCAAAGATTTTACTATGAATAGGGGTTTTTCTTAGGTATAAAGGTATTTAATATAGCTATAAAGTTTAAAATTTCAGTAGGTTTTTTAATAAACGGTAGTATATTTACTAAACAAACAAAATAACTAAAATTAAAACCTATTTATTATGAAAACTACAAAAAAATCAGTCCTCTCAAACAAAACTGAAAAATTAGCTGATAAAAAAGTAATCAAAAGAAACTCAAAAATATATGAGTTTTTAAGTCAAATCGAAAATGGAGCTAAAAAAATCAGAACGGTGTGGGTAAGTGGTAGTAGCTTTAAATACAGTTCCTTGTATGATAAGACAAATGAATTGGCCTTAATTCTTGACATGCTAAAAATATCATACAGCATAGAAAATGATGCACTAAGAGGCGGCAGAACAGGACAACATATTAACATAATCACAAAAATAGTTTAAACCCCCACCCTATGAAAAACTTAGAAATACTAATTAAGGAAAATTTAAACTTAGCACAAGCAAGAACAGGTGTGATTTCAATTGGCATAAATATGCAATGCAAAAGAGTAATAACAAAAAGTGTGTTGTATAAAGAAAATGGTAGGTGGTGTTTAAGAAATGGTGGTATTAATATGTATTGTGATAACCTAAGTGATTTATATTTAGACACTAAAGAAAATAAAAAAGAATTAAGAAAAACAATCTAAAACCCCCACCCTAATGAAATTTATAGGCAATTTAAAAAAGCATAAAAAGAAATTAGTAATAAACAAGGAAAGGGCTGTACACATAGCTATGAATCATAATAATGTGAGTTTGGAAATAGCTGAAAAATACCCCCTTACAAAACTCAGAGAAATTTTAAAACAGTTAAAAATTAAAGCAACTATAAAAATTAAATAAAACCCCCTTACCTTATGAAAGCAAAATCACACAAACCTTTTAAAAAGGTTACTCTTGTAACTTTTAAGGCCTCCCAAACCCAGGGCCTTAAAATAGAGTTTCCTTTCAGCCAAGTAAATGTCATTTTAGTTAAATCCTTACAGGGCAGGAAGTACAATCCTGAAAAGAGATATTGGACGGTGCCATATTCAGAAGCCGCAGCCCTTAAATTAATCGAATGGGGTTTCACCCTTTGCGAAAAAACCACTGCCCTTTTAAACGGCAAAACCATTATCCCCACTAAGGTAGTGCCAAGTAATATTCTAGGCCTCCAGCATCCTTTATATCCTTTCCAAATGGAGGGGGTGAAGTTTATTGAAAAGAATCAGGGGCGGGCCTTGGTGGCTGATGAAATGGGATTGGGTAAAACAGTACAGGCACTGGCATGGCTTCAGCTTCACCCTGAGGCCCGGCCTGCTATAATAGTGGTGCCTGCCTCCCTAAAATTGAACTGGAAAAAGGAGGCGGAAGCATGGATGGAAAACCCCGTGGTGCAGGTGCTTTCAGGTTCGCCCAAGGCAGGGGATATAATACAAGGTGACATTATTGTAATTAATTATGATATTGTAGGAAAATGGTTTGGGGTTTTATCCTCTTTACTTCTAAAGGTTATTAT
>Ga0222628_1000600_pt1 | contig 14176 bp, 18 predicted proteins | sample AntAcemetageno95_FD_179860 | JGI IMG/M metagenome (GOLD analysis project Ga0222628, IMG submission 179860) | Saline water microbial communities from Ace Lake, Antarctica - #95 | ecosystem: Environmental > Aquatic > Non-marine Saline and Alkaline > Saline | place: Antarctica: Ace Lake | collected...
GGATGCTGTGTAACGTTTAAGCGGGGACTCATGGTTCAACAAAACCCCGCCTAAATTATTAAGGATTAACACATAAAGCCGGAGTTAAAATGACTGAGCCGACGAGACGATACGGCGACGGATCTGAACCGACAACGGATCATGATTTGCTAATCAGATTGAATGCTAAAATCAGCACGATTTGTATGGGGCAGGCAGAAACGAACCAGCACTTAAAAGATTTTACTGACAAGATAGAACTCAGGTGTGAGTCAAGATTGAAATTGATTGATAAAGTGAATGATAAAATCCTTGGCAAGTCAATGTTCACATGGCTTTTGGGAATTGTAATTGTGGTGATAATGACTGTGTTTTCAATCGCAGGACTGAATAAAGTTGAGATCGCAAAGTATCAGCTTATGATTGACGCAAACGCAGAACAAATAAAAGCCAATGCTGTGAAAAAATGCTTATCTGTAATAATTAAGTCATTTGACTCACTTGCAGATAACAACATACAGAGCTTATTAATATGCAACGGCTTTCTGTTATTATACCCGGCAAACTTCTCATTCTGCACACTGTTATAATCATATTCTTGCTCATACCATTTAATATATGCTCGCAGGAAATCTTTAGACATCTTAAAAACGCCTTTCATGTTTGCAATAGCCTGAAGATCATTTTTCAACTTATCATGAATATCTGCTTCTTCCTCGGTCAAATACTGTATTGCGCTACGTTGCTTTGGACCATGGCCAACAACGAATATTATACGTGATATCAGGCCGCCGCCAACTGATGTTTGGCTTAGAGATTCTTGCAACAAGGCTGGAGTAATGCCACCGATCAATGTGATGAAGCAATTAGATATATCTTCTGTCTTCCTTGATAATGTCTTATACTTCCAAGTATCTGCACAATCAAATAAATCAGTCACTGATGGAATAGATAATTTCAATCAAAATGTTGGTAACGTATTGGAAGTTATTGACATTGATAGTGCATTTAATTTGATTCCGGGGAAAACTTACATATTTACGTGCACAGCTTGGAATATTTATGGTGAGAGTGGGTTGAGCAACGAAGTGGTTTATGGAACTCCGGCGATATATACGCCGCCACCAACGGTTATTCCGATTCATGTCGATAAACCAACTACCATAACAATTGACATTATTGTTAATTGATCTATCGTCCCCTTGAGCGGTAATCGTCCAAGGGGGTATCTTAGTATAATCAAACCATTCATCAGAAAAGGAAGAGTTCAGTTCAAATTATTTTATTATTAAAAAATGGGTGAAAATATGCCTGCAATTGATTTATCTAAACTTGCAAAAATTCTATCTGAAGATCAATCTGATGAAAATATTAATTCAGTATATCGAAAAATAGATAGATTACCACCTTCCGTTAAACCTCATTGGACAGAATCAATAACAGCGATAGCTTCAATATGTGTATTATTGTTTGGACTTTTAGCCGCAGGTTTCACAGGATACTTAAATCTTAAAGAGCCATTGATTATGGTAATACATGATGTACAAAAAAATGAAGAAAATTATAAAGCTTTCTGTTCAAGACTATCTAAGTTGGAAACCAAAGTAGAACACACAAAAGATATTATTGAACATGATTCTATTCGAATAGAATATTCTGTTGACAGAACGAAATCGCGTTTAGCTAAAATTGAAAAATTTATTTCAACAGTCCATGGTCCAGTTGTTCTAGAAGGAGATTAAATAAGGTGGAGGGTTATGTCAATGTTTAACTTTTTTAAAAAAAAATCAAATAACAAATCTTTATATATTGCAAAAAGAGATGAAGATATATTAAATATTCGTTCAGCTTTTTTTGATGTTGTAGATAAACAAGATGTACTAACAGACACTATAAAAATTCTAATGTCTATGGCGGACAAACAAGATTTTATTTATATGTGGTTGAAAGATAAAAAAGATCGATATATTTTTGCAAGTAAAAATACTCGTGAAGTACTATTTAATGATAGACATATATCAGAAATTATTAATAGGACAGATGCAGAAATATCAACAGGTAAACAGATACATGAATGTGTTACTATTGATGTACCTAATCTAACTCCGGAAAATCTTGTTCATATTGGAGAATATATTGATAATAATACTATAATTTGTAATTTAACTGATGTTATAACAAAACAGTTTAATAAACCTTGTAAATTTATTGAATGTGTAAATGATTTAGTTTGGATAGTGTGGAAAGAACCATTATTTACTAATGGAATGTTTATGGGTTGTGTAGGATATGCTCTTGATATGACAAGTCAAAAAGATGAAGTGTTTGAATTAGTTCAAGAAAGAGTTAAAACAGGGGAAGCTTTCAGGATAGACAGTACTGATAATTATTATTTGACTTCGTATACTTTTCCAGAATTACAACCAAGGAGGTTCATATGAAATCAATTTTAGTAGCTGATGACATGTTGCCTATTTTGGATATGTTCAAGGTGAGACTACCTAAAGATTATGATGTTATTATAACTTCAACTATTAAAGAAGCAAAATGTTTTTGTTCATCAGTTCAATTTGATATTGTTCTTACTGATATTAAATTCGATTCTGAATCTGAAGGAGGGTTTGAATTGGTTCGACATCTTATTGATATAAATTTTCTTGGAAAAATTGGGATAATGTCGGGTTATTTGATAAATATTCCAGACGAGTTAAAAGATAGAATTGATTTCGTTTTAAACAAACCATTCGAAATTTCCGAATTTCTTAAAATATTAAAAAAATAAAATTTTTATAATGTGACTTTAAATTAAATAGGGGGGGTGGATATGTTCGGAGCATTAACTTCAACATTAGGAAAAATGTTTGGTACTGAAAAAGCATTAACTTCAATAGTAGATAGTGTTTCTAATGGGTTAGATAAACTTGTATATACATCTGAAGAAAAAGCCGATGATTCAACAATTGAGCGAGCAGCAGCAAGACAGATGATTGTAAAATGGATGGACACTACGAAAGGACAGAATATAGCGAGACGAACGATAGCATTATCAATTGTTTTCACTTGGTTATTTCAATATCTTTCTTGTATGTTTTTAAATGTTTCTGCTATTTGGTTTGATGATCCGGATAAGATTATGACATCTGCTATTGTTATTGGAGAATATGCGGAAAAAATGAACGGTGCAGTCATGTTAGTGTTAGCTTTTTATTTTGCCAGCCCATATATGGGTGCAATGGTCGATGGTGCAATGACCAAATTCTCAGGAGGGAAGAAGTGATAATTGATCCTTTAATCATTAAAATAATTTGTGTTATTTTTGGTCCATTGTGGGCACTATTAATCATGAAGTTTGGTTATAAAATGTTTGATAAACTTACACCATTTGACACAGCTAAAGAATTAGCAACAGACGATAATACAGCAATAGGAATTGTTGTAGGAAGTATATTTATCGCACTTGGTATTGTTACTGGATTAATTATTGGGATGGCATTGTTTTGAAGAATTTATTGTGTGTATTATTTTTTTTAGTATTTCTTTTTGTTTCGTTATTTAATATTTCTAAATTATCAGCAAGCGAAAATAAAAAATATGATTTATATTTTTACAAATACTCGAAATTGTATTTTGGATATTCAATAGACTATAAATGGTTTAAAGCACAATCGATAGCTGAATCTAATTTAAATCCTACTGCTGAATCTCCAGTTGGTGCAAAAGGGTTAATGCAAATTATGCCCGGTACATGGGCAGATGTATGTAAGAAACAAAAACTAACAACAAACATAACAGACCCAGAACATAATATTGCAAATGGTATTTATTATGATCGATATCTTTGGAGAAATTGGAAAGCTAAACGAACAATTAAAGATCGATTGTGTTTAATGTTTGCTAGTTATAATGCTGGTTTGGGGACTATTCTAATTGCACAAAAACTCTGTAATGAATCAAATACAGGATTAAATTGTAATACATGGACAAATATCAAACAATTTAAACATCGTCGATGGATTCATGAAGAAACAGTCAATTATGTTGACCGTATATTTAGATTTAAATCAAACCTAAAATAGGGAGAATTAAAAAATGAAAACGCCTTCATTCTGGACAATGTTAGGTACAATTGGACAAATTAGTCAAGACATTACTGAAGCGTATTCAGATGATAATAAAATTGATGCAAATGAGATCATTAACATGGGTCTTAATTTAGTTAAAAAAATTGATCTTGATTTAGACGATCAAACTGAAGAATATCTCGACATAGTTAAAATATTCATTACATGGTTTCAGGCTGCTGCTGTTGATAAAAAGATTACTGCTAACGAAGCATTAAATTTAATCCAAACAGTAGCGTCGAGATTGGACTATGATTTTGAAGAAGATGGTGTTTCTTGGGACAAATCTTAATATTTTTAATAGGAGTTAGAAAAAATGGATAAAATTAACACTAATTGGTTTATGGTTGTCATTCTCTTACCAGTATTTGTTGGTATATTTAAAGCGGAAATAGGAAGATTATTTACTTCATGGTCTATTTATAGACTTCGATCTTTTGATGTTGATGGTGATCCAAAAACACCAGATCAAGTACAGTTGTTTAATGGAGCAACAGGGAAGTGGTTTACTGTGATTATAGTTCGCTATGTAATGTGGACAAACAAAGCAAATAGGGGAGTGCATATTCAATATGATGATGGTGCTAAACGTAAATTTTCTTTTCTGGATTGGAACAGTCAACCTCGACGAACTGTCCCAGTAGGCAAAGAACTTAATGTTTAACAAAGTATTTGCTATATCAATTTTATTGTTTGTCGGTTATATTTGTGTTATTATATTTCAAAATGACACAGTGCTAGGGTTCAGTAGCAAAACAACTCAATCGAAATTTGAAAAACTAGTATATGGAGGACTTTTTATTTTTTGTTTATTTTTTGCAATTTCTGTGTGGTTTTTATGAATGTTATTTATTTGAAGTAAGTTTAAATGTCTATTTTGATATTTAAACTTATTTTAGTTAAACAATTTTTTAAGAATCTATTTCTTGCCGAGGCCAAAAAAATTAAACCTAATTATTATAGGAGTGTAGTCAAAATGGCTAAAATAGTAGAACCAACAACACAGTTCTTAGTACCTACACCAAATGAGCATGTTAATTATGTATTTGAAACAACAGCTACAATTGAAGAATACCGAACAGCAAGATATTTAAATAAAATATTAACTATGTTTGGTAAGGATAAAGTAATAAAAAAATTAAACATGCTTACTGCTGAATTAACAGCAAACACAGTCACTATAGGATTCAATGATGGAGTGTTAGTTCAAGATTCGACACTAATCAAAGTATTGTACCCGTTTGAAAAAGAATTAGTAAACTTATCAACAGCTTGTCAAACGTCAGACGATTATTATGTAGTAGTTTATACAGATTTTAACTTTTCACCAGTTACATCTGCTCCTACCACCAATCCAAATCAATTTAATGTTTACATAGGTGTCCTGGATAATGTTTCTCATATTCTCTATAGTACAGATCCAACTACTACAGGTACGGTAATTACTTGGGATACTGACGTGAATAGAATAGTATTGTATGCTGCATCAATAACTGATTTAACGACAATTCCAGCAACAATTAATATTGCATCTAATATTTATAATATTAGAAAGACAATTCAAGTTTCTGAATCTTCAGAAACATTTAATTATGAAAGAGATAACGATATCGATTATTTTAATGGGGGAGTGCTTAATTTCTCTGATGATAATGCAGTTGATATGGTGAGTTTATTGGAATCACTTCGTCCATATATTGTCTCACCTGTAAATGTGAGTCCTGCTAACTTGGCGATCGACATTACTGAAACTCCAACGTTATCTTCTGATGAGTTCGAGTGTATCAATGGATCTGATGTTCACTTAAACTCTGATTGGGAAATATATTCTAATTCTAGTCTTTCTACTCTAGAATGGTCGAGTTATACAGATACTACAAACAAAGTTTCCATAGATGTTCCTGCTGGAGAGTTATTAGATGATACAGATTACTGGTGGAGATGTAAACACACAGGTACGACATATTCTGCAAGTGCTTGGAGTACATCAACAAAGTTCACTACTGTAGATATATACATTGATACACCTGTAAATATAAGTCCTGCTAACTTGGCGATCAACATTACTGAAACTCCAACATTATCCTCTGATGCTTTCGAGTGTATTAATGGATCTGATGTTCACTTAAATTCTGATTGGGAAATATATTCTGATTCTGAATTATCTACTCTGGAGTGGTCAAGCTATACAGATACTACAAACAAAGTTTCCATAGTTGTTCCTGCTGGAGAGTTATTAGAAGGGGATACAGATTACTGGTGGAGATGTAAACACACAGGTACATTTTACGGTGCAAGTGCTTGGAGTACATCAACAAAGTTCACTACTTTAACTTTATTTACATAATAATACACTTGAAATATTATTCAGTACACGATCGAAACTAAAAACAATTTTTGGAAAATATGTTTTTGTGATAATATTGCATCTAATATTTATAATATTAGAAAGACAATTCAATCTTCAGAAACATTTAATTATGAAAGAGATAACGATATCGATTATTTTAATGGAGGGAGATATTGCTTATTTATAGGAGATTTAAAAAATGACAATTGCGACACACACACACATACCAAATCAAGATATTATATTTGAGCCATATAGTCAAAAGTTTTATTCATATTACGATCATAATGATGCTATATTGAAATATTATATTTCTCCTGAATTTGGTGAATTTACTAGGTTATTAGGTGAAAACACAATTCTTGAAGGGTTGACGATTTCAAATGTTTCTCATACTGCTAATTCTGTATCTTGTACTGTAGCTAAAGGTAGGATGATTATTGATCGTACTTATATTGAAATAGAATCTGATGATGTAATCACTTACGAACATGCTAATTCGTTTGCAGATTCAGGGTATTTTGTTTTATCTGTAAGATTTAATAATCAGAATATTCTCAGAGCAAATAAATCAACATATCATTTGACTTATTTTACAGCAACTAGTCTTTCGCATTCTGATTTTGATCCAACTGAAAATTTGATTATACTGGGAGTTTTTTCTTTTGCAAATACAAATTCAGTTATTACTTCTTTTAATTTAATAGATTTTGAGTTTGGGGCAACAATAATTCTCGATGGTGTCGAAAAGACTATTCGGAATGTTGAAAATTCGACTAATATATTACTTGATGGAGGGATAATTAATTTTAGTGATGTAGAAATCTCTGGACACAATAATGTATTTGATATGGTGAATTTATTGAAAGTGTTTGACGCTACAGTAACTTATACAGTAACTTAGGAAAACAATATGGTAACGATTAATGCATATAATGGAGTTTCTCAATCGTTATTCACAAAATTTGTAAAAACGATTGACATTGAACGTGATTTAGAATTTTCTATAGTTGGTGTAAATAATATTTACACGATTGATCCATCTGTGTATGCATATCTTCCAGCGTCTCAATTTTATAGTATTTTTCCTGGAGCAATCATCACAGCTAACAATCAATCTAGATATCTGTTATCAAAAATTGATCCTGATAACCCAGTGACTTTAAATTCTTCGGTTGATTGGAATAATGATGGACTTGGATATTCTTTTACTTATAAAAATCCAATTTCACAAATCATAGATGAAAATCAAAATATAACGGGATATATTACTGCTGATAATAAAATATACATAACAGGTGAATCATCTGAAGTAAATACAGATCAAGTAATGTCAACATCAAATGGATTAAAATTATTAAATTCTAATGGATATGGTATATATATTACTTCAGGTGGTTTAGTATATAAAGGTGATTCAACTACAGATACTTGGGAAAATATTGGTGGTCTATCTAGTGAGGATTTGTCTAATTTTGTTAGTAAAACAGATACAGATGTTTCTGGTAATTCTTGGGTTCTTGATGAAGATTTGATGACTTCTGATTCTGATGAAAAATTAGCTACTCAACAATCTGTTAAATCTTTTGTTGATGATAAATCGATTGATGGAGGAAGTTTTTAATGGCTAACACAATTCAAATTAAACGTGGGATATTCACATCATTACCTATATTATTATCAGGCGAATTAGGGTTTTCAACAGATTCGAAACGAGTTCATATTGGTGATGGAACAAGTAACCATGAAATTTTGATGCATAATCTTTTTAATGCACAAACAATTATAGCAGCAACAACAGATAACACTCCTGTTTCTTTAACTGTTACTGAGCAAACTTTTGTAGGGCGTAAAACCGGTGCTAACATTGCAGCTTTGAGTGTTGCTGAATCTTTAGCAATTCTTGATGTTGAATCTGGTGCAGATGTCACAGATTCTACTAATGTAAATACTGCTGGTGCAGTAATGGAAACCGATTTTAATGCAACTAGTTTTCTATATGCTTCTGATGTTTCTACTCCCATTAATAAAACTGCTGCAGAAGTTATGGGCCTGTTAAGTGGATCGGCTACTGCTGATTTTACAATGAACACTCATAAGATTACTGGAGTCGTTGATCCTAGTTCTGCTCAGGATGTCGCAACTAAAAATTATGTTGATGGGATAATGGGTGCAAACGATGCAATGTCGTATCAGGGGGCAACCGATTGTTCTCTTAATCCTAATTATCCTGCTGGTGATGCTGGTGATACTTATAAAGTGAGTGTTGCAGGTAAAATTGGTGGAGCTTCTGGTTCTGTTGTTGAAGTTGGAGATATGTTTATTTGTATTACTGACGCTACAGTCACAGGCGATCAAGCTACTGTTGGAGCAAATTGGACAGTTATTCAAGTTAATATTGATGGTGCTGTTGTTGGTCCTGCTTCAGCTATTGACGATATGATAGCTACTTTTAATGGTATATCAGGTACATTAATTCAAGACGGTGGAGTGGCTCTCGCGACACTTTTTAATAAAACTAATGACGATACAGATAATATTTCTATTGGTGCTGCTAAATTTGTCACTGCTGCTGATTTAACTCTACTTGGTAATCTTTCTGGAACAAATTCTGGTGATGAAGTTGTTGCTTCTGGTGCTGAAGTAATTACAGGTACTGACAACACTAAGATGATTACTGCTCTTGCTATGGAAAATTCTGATTTTCTTAGGAGTGGTGATGCTACTTATTATGACGACGCTGATGTTCAATTATATTTATCCGGTGGAACTGGCATTGATATGAGTGCTGGTGGAGTATTTAGTATTGATTCTACTGTTGCGACTGAAAGTTTTGTCTCTGGTGGATATATGACAATAGGTGTTACTATAGATGGAGGGGCATTTGCTTAATGTATGCCCCACTAAGCTGAAGACTTAGTAATTTTCATTCAATTTTATAAAAAGGAATTCTAATGGACAGACCAAACTTTCAAGTCACGACTGACGATCTACTGTTAGTTATTGGAGAAAAAGAAATTGATCTATTTTCAAAAAGAAAAGAAATTAATTACTTGAATAAATTAATTAAAATACCTGAAAACAAGTCAAACAATCAAGATCAATATAATGACCTTTTGGCAACAAATTTAAAATTGAAAAATAATTTGGATAACATGTCTGTGGAAAATCAAAAATTGATTGATACTAATCAAGAATTAGAAGAAGAACATCAAAATAAACTGTCTGAAGTACAAAAACAACACAATATTGTTGTTGAATCATTAAAGAAAAAAATATATACTTTAAGAAAACAAGTTGAAACACCACAAGATATTGATATAGTTGAATAATTATTAAAAGGTATTAATTCATGGTAAATAGAATTCAAATTAAACGAGGAAATTTATCTGATATTCCAATATTGTCTGTCGGAGAATTTGGGTTTGCTACCGATGTTGAACAAGTATATATTGGTACTAGTTCTTCAAATATAAAAATATTAACTTCCGACGATCAATACACTTTACCTGTTGCATCAGCAACACTTGGTGGAATTAAATCAGGAACGGATATTACAGTAGACGGTAGTGGAAATGTCTCAGTTAACGATGATAGTCATGATCATATTATTTCGAATGTAGATGGTCTTTCTACAGCATTGACAGTAGCAGGTAGTGGAGGAATTGTTTGGGGAATCCCCTCAACCACGCCAACAACAGCTATAACATTACGTGGGTATCTGATTAACAGTTCAATATCTACGTTTACTTTATTATTGCCTGTGGCACCTATAGAAGGAGATATGATAGGTGTGTGTGATTATACATCAAATGCTTCATCGAACAATATTATTATTGATCGTAATACAAATAATATTAGAGGGGATACTGGTAATTTAATAATTGATCTTGATGGTGCAGGATTTATATTAGTTTACACTGATGCTACCCGTGGATGGGAAATAGTAAGTGAGATAACTTCAGGATATATACATCCAACTTATCCTGGTTATAATATTGATGTAGATACAACTCTTCTTTCTGGAGCAACAATAGTTTCTGATATTGATATTAATATTACTACTGATGTTTCTGGTCATGTCACAGATGCAAACGGTGTTGTTGCAACTCGAACATTAACGCTTGCAAACCTTGGGTATACTGGAACAACAGATGCAAATACATATGTGTTGCCAGTTGCATCAGCAACACTTGGTGGAATTAAATCAGGAACGGATATTACAGTAGACGGTAGTGGAAATGTCTTAGTTAACGATGATAGTCATGATCATATTATTTCGAATGTAGATGGTCTTCAATCTGCTCTCGATGCTAAAGCAACTCCTGCGAATATTAGTACAGCTATTACAAATCTTGTTGAAAGTTCTCCAGCAACAATGGATACTTTAAATGAATTAGCTGCTGCTCTTGGAGACGATCCATCTTTTGCAACAACAGTCTCTACAAGTATTGGTACTAAATTAGCTAAACTAAGTAATCTTAGTGACTTAGCTAATACTTCGACAGCAAGAACTAATCTTGGAGTTGATGTTGCTGGAACTATTAATTACTCCCATCCAACTTATACTGCAAGAACAGAATCTGGAGACACAACAGCTTTAACTGGAGCAACAGTAATATCTGATCTGGATTTTAATATATCTTCAGATACTTATGGACATATAACTGCTTGTGATATAACAACATTATCAACTCGAACATTAACGCTTGCAAACCTTGGGTATACGGGAACAACAGATGCAAATACTTACATACTTCCAGTTGCATCAACAACTATCGGCGGAGTAAAATCAGGAACAGATATTACAGTAGACGGTAGTGGAAATGTGACGGTAAATATAATAGATGGAGGAGAAATTTAAATTATGGTTAATCTATCAGCTTTATTTTCACCTCAACCTGTAGCAGCTACATTAAATTCAGACATTGATGTGTCAGCTAATTCTTGGGTACTTGACGAAGATGAGTTAACCTCAAATTCAGACACTAAATTAGCAACTCAACAATCTTTAAAAACATATGTTGATGGTAAAACAATAACAGTTGATGGTGGGGTAATTTAAAATATACAAAAATAGGAACAAAAATTATGGCTGTAATCTCACAAATTATTATTGACCCGTTTGGGACACAACCAGACCATTCGACGTCAACAAGCAAAAGTATTTTTAAAGAACAAAATTTGCGTGCAGGAACATTTAATTCAAATAATTTAAGTCTATTGACCTCTGTTGTTGATAATAATACAATAATTGATGGTCTTAATTTTTCAAGAATGTATTTTTCGAATTCTAATCGTACAATACACTTTGAGTTTAATCCAGGAAGATTAATTCAAGATTTTATTTTGTTTGATGTACTAGAAACAGTAAATGTGTCTGTTGATGTGTTTTCTGAATATGATATTAATTCTATAAGTACAACAGAAAATTATTTTAGAATTTCAGGTGATCATACAATAAACTTTCCACCAAACAAAACGTTTGGTGTTTTTGGTTCAAGTACGACTTATTATAATCATATTTATTGGAATGTTTTATCTTCCACATATGCTGGGGGATATACTTATGTTTATACATCACAATCACTAACTTCGGATGATCATACGGGTTCAATTGTTAATGATAATTTTCCAAATTCTGATATGTCTGTCGAAGGAATAATATCTATTGTGTCCCAATTTAAATATATGGATACTGTTGAAGATAACGAAATAGAATTTATCCCTGTATATATTAACTCTACATATGAATACACACCAACTTTTAGTGTTAATTTAAACAAGATAATTTATTCAGTTTTTTCAATTACAAAAGATATGACTAATTTTATTATCTTACCAACTGTTTATGGTATTAATGATGATATTGGCGATTTATCAATTCATGGAACGAATTATCGAATTCACAATACTACTGATTTAATTGAAACAGAAACAGATATAAATGTAGATGGTGGAGAGTTAATAGATTATGATACTGATGAGATTGACGATGAAGAGGTAGAAGAAGTAGAAGAAGTAATAACTGATGGGGAGTTAATAGGTTATGAAGGTGAAAATTTAATTGTTATTGATGGTGGAGATTTATTAATTTATGACGATGGAGAGGTAATTGTTATTGATTGCGGAGATTTGATGATTTGATGTTTTATTTTTTTACTATTATTTAGGAGAAATGTGATGGCTGTTACTATTAAATTTAAACGAGGAACAACTCAGGCTGTAACTAATTATAAAGATGCTGTGTCTGGTGAACCAGTATTTGATTACGAAGCTGGCAAATTATTTGTATCCATGGGAGAAGGTGATAATCTTGTTCCTGTTGATGGTGTTCATGTTAATGATATAGGTACAACTGGGGGAATAGGTTTTGGTGTTGGAATTTGTCCAACTAATCTAATACCTACAAATATGTCCGCAATGGCGGGAACATATGAGTTAATGAATGATAATTATGGCAATTATCAATATCAAGATGGGTCTATAGTATGTTATGTTCCAATCCATTGGATGAAAGTTGGTACAGGTTCTAATGGTTTTGGTGTAAATGAAATTAGTGTTATGAAATATTCAACATATGCTGATGAAACAGCAGCTAATGCGGCTGGATATTTTCTGCCAAGATGTTTTATTGATGGAGGGACTACACATCTGGGATATTTTGTTGATAAATATCAATCAAGTAAAAATGCTTGGGGCACTGGACACATAGCTTCTAGTATTAAAAACGGACTTCCATTGTCTACTTACTCGGCACATAATCCTATATCAGAATTAACAGCCTGTACAGGAAACTATTATTACGAAGCAATTACAGCAGCTCATGCCCGTGACGGAGTTGATGGTGCAGTAAATGGTAGTACAGCTTGGTTTTGTTGTTCAAGATTTATTTATGTTAATCTTGCAATGCTTGCAACAGCTCATGGCCAAGCAGCTCAAGCAACACCTAATTGTGCATGGTATGATGGTACTGGTGTAACTAATTTTCCAAAAGGATGTAATGACAATGCTCTTGGTGATGTAAATGATGGTACGATTTCATATTTAACAGATGGATATTCTAATTGTGGATTAACAGGATCGGGTACACCCTTTGCCAAAACAACACATAATGGACAAAATTGTGGAGTTGCTGATTTAAATGGTAATATGTATGAAATTAGTACTGGTGTTACTTGTGTTGCTGCAACTAAATCGATTGAAGATATAACAAGATCAAATCCAGCTAATGTGACTATAACAGCACATGGATACACTACTGGTAATTATGCACAGATAATGAGTGTAGTAGATAATGATTGGGAACTTATTGATGATAAAATATACCAAATTACAGTAATTGATGCTAATAATTTTACAATAGACAATCTTAATACTTCTACATTTGATGCCTATTGGGTTCAAGGTACTCATGGAGGTACAGTTACAGTCGGTAATTTCTATGTAGCAGATGAAGCTACATCTATGTCTGATTTCACAAGCGGCAATTCTGGCGCTACGGATCATTGGGGTGCAACTGGTGTTGCTGCTATGATGACTGAATTTACACCAGTTTTTGATAGTGTTTATCCAAATAATGCGTTTGCCCAAAGAATGGGATCTGGAGCAAATCAAGTACTATCAGAAGACCTGACAGGAAATGGTGCAGTACTCAGATCTATTGGTATGCCTACTGATGAAGATGGTATTGATGTAACTGGATCTAATTTATTTGGTAAAGATT
>Ga0222628_1000604_pt1 | contig 14117 bp, 4 predicted proteins | sample AntAcemetageno95_FD_179860 | JGI IMG/M metagenome (GOLD analysis project Ga0222628, IMG submission 179860) | Saline water microbial communities from Ace Lake, Antarctica - #95 | ecosystem: Environmental > Aquatic > Non-marine Saline and Alkaline > Saline | place: Antarctica: Ace Lake | collected...
ATTGGGCTGACGAGAACCTTATTAGCAATCATACCCTTTTTATGAAAAAGACTATTGATTTCGGTGCCACCTGGAGCTCTTGGTATTGGGAACCAGATGATCTGCTTGATGATTATTTTGCAGACGTTTTTCCAGATAGCTCCTTTGACATGTTTGACTCCACTGTAACCTACTTGGGTGACAGCCTCGGAAACGAATGGTCACCCTTCATGGGCTATGATCTTGAAGTGATCACCGATGCCAATGGTGCCGTCCACGTCTGGTCAGGCGTATTGCCCTCATGGGGCGAAAGTGTCTATATCCGCTACTCTGAAGAATGTGGTATTTATCATTTCTCGGCACCCGCAGAAACCTTTGCTGGTGGCGGTGGTCCCGTTGCCATGGATATTTCACCCGTTGGCACCATGCAACTGGGTTGGGCTTACACATTGCCAGGTTGGTCATCAAACAGCATTAGTGCTGCTTATGATACAGAACATGACGGTCACCTATTTCTAACTTATTACACGGTAACTGATACAGGTACTAGTAACGATGGTGGCGAATGGATCGATGCCAATGTTATGGGTAGCTACTCTACCAATAATGGTACGACCTGGTCCGACCCAATGAACTTAACCATGACCAATGATGGACAAGAAGCAGATGAGATCGATGTGCATATTGCTCGGACCGCCAACGATGGTCATGTCTATATGCTCTATCAGGTTCCCGATTTTGATGTTGTCACTGTAGATCCTCCAGTTGTGCATGAAGATTACATGCAGAGACTCTACTTCTGGGATTATGAATTCCCCGTTATCGTCGGAGTTGATGAAAATCTGGCTGTAAATCCAGAGTCATTTAATCTGAATCAGAACTATCCCAACCCCTTCAATCCCTCTACACTCATCTCCTTTGAGCTTCCAGAGGCCGGTCAGGTTTCATTAACTGTCTTTGATATCAAGGGTCGGGAATTGGTTTCGCTCATGGATGGTCAGCTCAACGCGGGTCGTCATGAAGTACAGTTTAATGGTGCATCCTACCCCAGTGGTTCATACTTCTATCGTTTAGATGTTGATGGGCAACAGGATGTTAAAAAAATGTTGTTGGTCAAATAGATCGATAATTTTTTGAGAAGAGGTCATCTGAAAAGCTATAGATATTGGCCAGGCGAATCTGGTCAATATCTATAGACTCAGATCGAGGTCACTTTTCAGCTGACCTCTTTTTGTTTTCAATCAGTACTCTTTGAAGTGCTCTTCAGAGAGTGAGTCGTGTGAGTTGCAGGGAGATTACATGAGCAAATTTAACCTCAAGCTAGCTTTGTTATTATTGAGTGCCAGTCTGGCCTGGTCATCAACTGTTGGTACGCTCACCGGTCAGGTGACCGATGCTGAGAGCGGAGAGCCCATGATCGGTGTTAACGTCATGCTCCCAGATTTGCAACTTGGAACGGCGTCGGATTTCGATGGAGATTATTACATCCAGAACATCCCTGTCGGTCTGCACACTGTCGTAGTGCAGTTTATCGGTAAGAAAAAGGTCACCTATAATGATGTCCGTGTGATCATGGATCAAACGACTCGCATTAATTTTGCCCTGGAAAATGAAATTATCGAGGGTGAAGAAGTCATTGTAACATCTGACAGACCACTTGTTGAAAGAGATGTGACCGTTAAAAAAATGGTTAGAACTGCTGAGGAGATCCAAAATCTTCCTGCTCGTAATATGACTGAAATGCTCACCCTCCAGTCTGGTATCATCCAGATTAAGAGTGCCGAGTACGGTATCCCTGGGTTTGAAGATCGTGGAATCGAAGAGATTCACGTCCGTGGGGGTCGTTCTGGTGAGATTGGCTATACCATTGATGGAATGTATATTGAAAATCCAATTTATGGTGGTATTGGCAAGGGCACCCGTCTCAATACCCATGCTGTTCAGGAATTCATTGTCCAAACCGGTGTGTTTAGTGCTGAGTATGGTGATGCCATGTCCAGTATCGTAAATAATATCACCGCCACAGGGGGTGACGTGTACCATGGCTCCATCGAATGGCAATCCAGCAATCTGGGGGCCCTCAGTTCCGAGCAAGACCGCTTAAGGGATTACAATAAATATGCTGGCTCATTGTCCGGTCCGATCTTCCCCGGTCTAAAAAAGCTCACCTTTCATGTCTCTGCAGACTACACAACCAGCAAATACCGGGTCCTTGAGTTTGATGATGTGGTCTATATCGAAAATGATCCAGGAAACCTGATCAATGCTGAAAATAAAGTACACTGGCTGGATCGTGAAGCTGGCTGGCGGGCTTTTGGTTACGACAATACGTTTGACATCTTTACAAAACTACATTGGAAGATCGATTCCTACAGACAGCTCAATTTTTCACATTGGTATGTAAATTCAGAATTTAAAACCAACAATCCTTGGAATCAGTTCTACGAAGATGGTAAGAATGTGAACCGAAAATGGTCAAACAGATTCCATCTCGAGTTTCGTCACCAGCTCAACGAAAAAACCTATTACACGCTCAGTGGCTCAAGATTTACACAGCAGATGGAGATCAATGTCGAGAACGGTGATATGGATGGTGATGGATATCCTGATTGGGTTGAGTATAAGATCGGTACCGAAGCTCGAGGTAACCATCAAGGGGTCGAGTATCACGGTGAATGTGATATCCCCTACGAGAGTGGTGCAAGCTATGGACCTGGTATGACCGTACCCAATGAATCCAATAGCTCGGTCTTCCTGGAAGCATGGGGTCCCGGCTGTCTCAGAGTCCAACTTGATTATTTTGAACGGACCGGCGAAAATCAATCTTATGATACGCCCTATTCAGTATTCTTGAGACAGGGTGACGAGATTGAGATTCGCCCCTGGCATAAGATCAAAATTCGTCAGATCTACCAGCAAGAAGATAATGGCGTGATCACAGGTAACTTCTCCAACGGTAATCTGATCAATCCCTTGGATTCTTTAGAGTATAAGACCAAAGAGGGCAAAACTGAGGTCTGGCATTTCGGCGACCCCATGGATAAATATCTGGCTGAAGGTCAGTATACTGCTTTCGAATACATGTCATATCCAGACTCCACCTATGATGCTTATAGCAATCCCCCTTCAAACCTTTCACTAGATGAGATCCAGGCCTTTAGGGATTCGCTCTACTATATTTTCTACTATGAATTCGGTTCTGGTGGCGCTGATAGGTATCGTCATTGGACCAAAAGTATTACTGATGAGATCAAATTTGATCTTACCACCCGTGTAGACAAACATCATCAACTCCGTGGCGGTATTGATGTGAAGCGCCACTTGATTACCTTTGATGAAACCCAATTGCCCTGGTTGCTTACACCTTATGGCGAAACCTATGGTTTACCCGATCGCTACGAACGCGACAATGCCTTCGAAGAGTTCTTCCTAGGAACCGGTGAGAAATCACCCATCGAGATCGGTGCCTATATCAAGGATAAAATTGAGTACCCCTGGATGACCATCAATGTGGGTCTACGCTTTGATCTTCAGAACTCCCTGGATAGTTCCTGGTCTGATCCTCGAAATAGTACATCTGGAAAGATTGGCACTGAGTGGAAAAAACTCTGGTCACCCCGCTTGGGTATCAGTCACGTAATCACAGACAAAGCCACTTTTACATTTGGTTATGGAAAGTATTACCAGAATCTGGATTATCGAAACATATATCTCAACGATGCCGATGATCTGACCACAGCCCTGCCCATCCTGGGCAACAGTCATGCTCAGGCTCAGAGTGTTTCATCCTATGAGTTTGGTCTGAATTGGGAATTTGTGGACTACTGGAGAATGGGACTCGTCGGCTGGTCGAAAGACTATTCTGACCTGGCTTCAACGGAACGTGTTCAAGCTTTCCCTTATAGTTACTCAGTGGTTGTGAATTATGATTACGGCTCTGCTCGCGGCTTGGATCTCTCCTTGACGAAAAGAGGGGGGAGTGCCTGGTCCACGGTGATCCAATACACACTGTCCCGAGCTACCGCCAACCGTGCGGATGCCTGGGAAGGATATCGGGCATCTGATACACCAGAATCCATGCCTAAAAAAGAAGTGCTCATGAATTATGATCGTACGCACAACATGACCATCACAGGCGGGTATCTCTTTAATAAGAAGAATAGCCCCAAAATTCGAGGCTACTATCCGCTTGATAAAGCTACTTTTCATATGACCATGATAGCCATCAGCGGGTCACCGTACACACCCTTTGATATCAATACGAATCTTAATGGTGCTACCAACTCTGAGCGCATGCCCTGGTATATTGAAACCAACCTGGCGGCCCGGAAGAAGTACCAGGTGGGACCCACAACCTGGTCCATGGGATTTATTATTCGCAATATCTTCAATCGAGAGAATGTCGTAGATATCTATGAAGAGACTGGATCCCCTGATGAACCAGGTCGTCGAGCCACAACGGCAATCGAGAATGGCTCTTCATCTCTCACACGTTTTGATAGACCTTATTATTACTCAGATCCGCGTAAAATCGATCTTACGCTAGAGCTTTCGTTTTAGGTGAAATTATGAAAAAACTACTATTACTTATACTAAGTGCATTGATCCTCTTACCTGTCTTACAGGCAGCGGAACCGATTCCTCATCAGCAGAAGAGCTTCTCAAAGACTTCCGCCTTTGATCCCGTCTTGAATCGTGGCCGTGGATATTTGAGCAAGGGTGAATTGCAATTTGCTACTCACAATTATGGCAGCTTTATCGAGTTTGAGGACTACTCATCTCCTTCAGGTCTCTATAAAGGATATCAGTACATTTCTGATGTGTCCTTAATCCTGGGTGTACCCGGGAAACTTCCCGACGGCAGCTTCGCTCCCTGGGCCATGCGACCGATCTATGTGGAAGAAGATGGCTTTTTCCATGATGATACCCTGGTTTATTGGGGATCAACCGTCTCTGAATCTTGGTTTGATAGAGTGACGGATAAAAAGCAGGTTGACTGGGAATCTGCTGAAGGTCATTATGGTGGTTTACACTCCGGTGATGTTCTGGCTGGAGAGGTTTACCAAAATTATACCGACTCTGGCGATCCCTATCCGCTCCTGGCATCCAGTGATATCCCCGACACCTGGCCGCTAGAGATCGATGATCTATCCGGTGACGAAGTCCGCACCTGGCCTGGTGATTGGGCTGTTGATACCAACCCTGTTTCAGCGACCTTCGGCGAAGAGATCTTTGGTCGACATATTGGTGACCAAGATATCTATATGGAATTTAATGATCGTCTTGCTTCTAGAGATGAAGACAATACTCAAGGGTATCCTTTGGGAGTTCATATCAAAGTGAACGCCCATTCCTATGGCCGCTCCTATGCTGAGGATATCGCTTTTTTCACAGTTGAGATCGTTAATGATTCTTGGAAAGGGTTCCCCCTGGATTTTAACGGTGATGGAGAACCAGACCAGATCTGGTTGCCCATTACCCACGCTGATGGCAGTGTGACCTACGAGTTCCAGCACAAAGATTTTGTCTCAGTCGATGGAGACCTTGGAGATGGGAGTCACTATGGGTTTGATTATACCGAGATGTACGGTGGCTTCTATTTTGATGTAGACTCCTACTCCAGAACTGAAAGCGGCAGTTATGCCGGTCGCAGTAATGATGATGATATGATGGCCTATGACCAAGAATATGATATGGCCTTTATCTGGGATCTGGACGATGATAGTAATGGTGCCGAGGATCTGGCCTATTCCGCCCTTAAACTTTTGGATACACCGGCTGCCTCGCGAGATCTTGATCTTGATGGCGATGGAAGTATTGATGTCGCACAGGGTGAAAGCCTGGGTCTGACTGACTGGCATTGGTTCGATTGGTATGCCCGTCCAGGTGTGGAATCTGATGAAAATTCAGGTGGTAGTTGTAGTGGTGGTGGCTATGCTGGTTCTGGTGGCTGTCCAGGTGCTATTGATAAAGAGAATATCATGTATGCCCTTATGGCTGGTGATACTTCCTATGCCGGAACGGCTGGAGCCACATACTCTGATTGGGAATGGAGAGGCATCGCAACCGGTTCTGCAAATCCATTGAACGCTTTTTACGACCAATGGTATTTTCACCCAGCTCAGGGTGGACAGATCAACCCCCATTTTGATTCTGCAGAGAAGTTGCTGGAAGATTACGAAGATGGTCTGGATTGTGTATTCATCATGTCTGCTGGTCCCTTCGATCTGGATGTGAGTGAAACGACCTTCTTCTCATTTGCTGTGATCATGGGTGATCCGCCAAATGATACGGAATCAACAGATACACCTCCTGATTTGCGCAAGAATGCTGAAATGGCTCAGATCATGTACGATCTCAAGTACCAAGGCTTTTCTCCTCCCGATGCACCTTCAGTTTCCGCTGTTGGTGATGATGGACAGGTAACTCTCTATTGGGATTCAAAAGCAGAATATGCCCGCGATATCGTTACAGATGTGGCAGACTTTGAAGGCTACAAGATTTATAAATCTACCGATGGCGGCGTCACTTGGGGCAATCCAAACGAAGATGTGGTGTATAACAATGACGGACAGGCCGTTGGTTGGAAACCCATTGCTCAATTTGATCTGGATGAAGACGAAGATATAAAACGTTATGGACGCGAGTACACTGGGGACGACGCTGTCGCACCCTGGTTCAAGTTGGGTAATAACTCAGGTCTTGAGCATCGTTTTGTGGATACTGATGTGGTGAACGGCGTCCAGTATTCATATAGCGTTGTTGCCTACGATATCGGTATCGACACCACCGATCAGAATTATTACTCAAATCCTGATTCGAGCTGGGATCAGCTTGAATATCTCGAGAACTTTAAGGGCAATAGTCCCTTGTTGCCTCAGTTCGTTACAGTAACTCCTGATGCACGGCCCTCCAATGCACCAGAGGCAGCCAGCCCGGAGAGAGCCACTTGGAATCAAGCCACTGGGATTGTGGAAGTCTTACCCGCTGATGTGAACGCCTTGGCCAACGCCTCAGGCACCTACCGCATCGTCGTTGATGCAGATTCCAGTTGGACAAGCACGACGTACCCCAACAACCCACAGCTGACAAAAAATTCCACCTATTCCATTTACAATGTGGATTCAGGTGATACCACGGTTGGTTGGGTATACCGTGGAGATGGAAGCATTGATTCCATTGCGACGCGTCAACTTGATCGTGAACCCATATCATTTACAGATGGTACCATCTTCGGACCGAGCTGGGATGGATTTGTCCTCTTTAGTGAAAACTTCGAAGAAGCTAGGTTCGATACGACTGAGTGGCTGGGCAAAAGCGTAAATGCTTCACCGACTTGGGATTTTGATATTAGTACCAATTTGCCTTACCGCTATAAGATGGCGGCAGACTATGACTTTCTATGGGGAGACAGCAGTCTGAGTGATCGTGGCAAACCCATGCCTTTCACGGTTAGGAATATCACTTCTGGTACCGATGTACTGTATAAAATATCCTACAGCTCAGGAACACGAGATAATCCACCTTTATTTGCGGAATTCCCTGATTTCAAATCTGGAATCAAGGTTCTTCTGTACGAGTTTAATATTCCAGGGTTGAATCCTGATGATGACCGGAAAACCTGGGAAATTAATATCACTTGGGAACCAGACTCACTGACCTCGAACATCCACTACCATTGGCCAGAAATTGATACGACCCGGATCCACTTCTCAAAGCCCTTTACAAAGGGCGACGAGTTCTATTTTGATGCGTCTAGCATTACAGTTATGAACGAAGTTACGAAGAATAACATCGATGATGTGGTGGTTGTACCAAACCCCTATATCGTATCAGCAGATTGGGAACGAGATATCAATCACAAGAGCATCCACTTCACCCATCTGCCCAATGAATGTGTGATTAGGATTTTCACCCTCACAGGGGAATTGGTCTATACCATTTTACACAATGATATTTTTACGGGTCAAGCTGAATGGAACCTGCGTTCCATGAACCGACAGGAGGTTGCCCCCGGGCTTTACATCTTTGTCGTTGAGACCCCCAATTACGAATCCTTTACCGGCAAATTTGCCGTGATTCGATAGGAGGTAGGACGATGACTTATTTAAGACCTATCCATATGAATCAGACAAAAAGCAGTATTGGAGTAAGCTTTATGATCAAGGTTCTGTTCCTCTTGGTGATGATCCCTGGTCTGATGTTGGCCCAGGATGCTCGCCAGGACTCACTCAATACAGTAACCCCCGGTGAGGACTTTAGCAAAGTGGCCACATCCATTGGTCAATTCTTGAAGCTCGAATACGGTGCAGCGGGCTCGGCTGTGGGTGGTGCTTATACTGCCCTGGCCCAGGGTGCTGTTGCCATGGCCTGGAACCCGGCAGGTATCGCATTTGCCGATGGTCCCGACCTTTATGTGAGCAATACCGAACTATACGCGGGTATCACCAGTAACTATTTGGGCTTCACCATGCCACTGGGTGGTGGGAATACGATCGGTATCCTGGCTCAATATATGAATTCAGGTGATATGGACGTGACCACCCTGGATTATCCTGATGGAACTGGCGAGAAGTTTCAGGTTTCAGGACTGGCCCTGGGAATGGCCTTTACGCGAAGACTTACCGATCGGCTGGCTGTTGGTGTGTCAGCAAAAATGGTTCGCGAAACGATCTATCGTGAGACGGCTAGTACCTTTGCCTTTGATGTCGGCTCAAATTTTGACCTGGGTATCTACGGAATGGTGCTCGGTATGTCCATCCAGAATTTTGGTGCTGGTGCCCGATTTGACGGACCAGACCTCAATCAGGTCGTGGATATCAATGATGATCTTCAGGGCAACCCCCAACTTACTTCCCGCTTGCTCACGGAAGAATGGCCTCTGCCCATCGTGTTCCGGGCTGGACTGCGCTCTGATGTCATTGGTGGCAAGAGCCCCTGGTTCCCAACACCGACTCAGCGTCTAAGCATCCTGCTTGATGCCAATGATCCCTTCGATGCCGTCCTCCGTGGAGCCATCGGTTTTGAATATGGCTGGAATGATATGTTTTTCGTCAGGGGTGGCTACAAACTGAAATACGAATGGCCCATCGAATACGATATCTATACCACTGAGTACAATGATCAGTATGATCTTGGCGAAGATTACTTTGACCAAAATGGCAACGGTAGTCATGATGCCAATGAAAGCTATACAGATGGCCTCCGAGTCTTATCAGAAGAGATCCAGATTGGTAGTTGGGACAGCTACTATGGCGCGGATAAATATTCGCTACGTCGTTTTTCCGCAGGATTGGGTCTGAAGTATAACCTCTATGGCACCAAATTGTTATTTGACTACTCGTACTCAAATTACGGTATTATTGGTATGGTTCAGCAAGTGTCGCTGGGCTTTGGTTTTTAATTGAAATTGAATAAAAAGAAGCAATAGAATTAGGAGAGCGGGATGAAACGCGCATTACTCATCGGACTACTGGCAATTTCCACCTTGTGGGCAGCCAACATACAAAAAGGCACGGCCTTGAGTACAGCTGGATCAAGAACAACTGGCCTTAATAGCAGTGATGTGGTCGTCACCAATCAAACCGAACCTGGGATTAACTTCCGTGAAGAACGTGATTCAACTGGTATTTGGTTTGATGACCTTGAAGGCGATCTAACCGGTTGGGACTTTAACGGTCAGTGGAGCTTAACCGAGCTGAACTCATTCAGCCCCACCCACAGTTTTGTGGCAGATGATGACCCTACGGGACAGCTTAACTCTGAGCTGATCACGCCCGTTATCTCTCTCCCGGAAATCACAGAATTAGAAAACCTGACTTTTGATTTTGCTCTTTTTTCAGATTTCCCTGATTCTGATGGTGATGGCGACAACAATCTTGAAGATTACTATTTCGTTAAAGTGGCTGACATGAGTACCGTTCCCTGGCACCCAAGTGAATACAATGCTTTTGAGAATGGCACATCCTGGTGGTGTGGCTCCGAAGACATTGGTGGCTACAATGATGCCTGGTTACAGTTTTTAGATACAGAGCCTATCACATTGCCTGCTGATGCAGCGTCTTTAGATTTCAAGGTCAAATATGCCTTGGAAATTTATGAAGGGGCTTCCCAGACAATTGATGGGTGTGAGATCGATGGCTGGGATGTTTCCAATGTCCGTATCTCCGCTGACGGCGGAACGACTTGGGATGTCCTGTCTGGTTCACCATCATATCAGTCCACCAGTGGTTTCGGCTGGTCCTTTAATGGTGATGGTTGCGATATCCGCGGCTGGGTTGGCTCTACCAATGGTTGGGTCGATGCCAGTTTTGATCTCTCCGCCTATGCCAACCAGGAAGTCATCGTACGTTTTGCTTTTGGCTCAGATGCCAGCTATTCAACTGTAGATGATGCCACTCTGACTGGCTACTACGTGGACAATATTGAAGTTTCTACTGCGAGTGAAACGCTATTTTTTAATGATGCCACCAGTGATGAAGGCCTCTCAGCCTCTGGTATCCTCTGGACCGACCTCTTTTACGATTATAGCGATGCTGCTTCACCAAGACCAGGCTCTTCCTTTTGGGAGATCTATCAGGATGGTATGCAGTTCAATGGTGATCTTGATCTGACCGCTCTGGCCGGAAAAGATATCCGTCTCATGTGGAGAACCCGCCTTGATGACAATGCTGATGGTGGAGACGGAACAGGTCTACATATTGATGATGTATCCATCTACAAAACATCTCAGCTCGTCCTACCCATACCAGCTGCTGTTACAGCTGAAGCTGGTGCCGGTGAGGTTGCTTTGACCTGGACCGATGTGAACGAATCTCAGGCAGTAACCTTCGCCTATGGTGATGGATCCCTTGAATCCTTCATTGCCGGATCCATTCCCTGGGTCTCTGGTGCAACGGTTGGCTCTGCCTGGGTTAATCGCTATGAAACAGGGTTACCTACCACATTACAAACCTTCACATATATGTTAAGTAGTGGGAATACGGCCAGCCCTGGTTCAATTGCCCCTATCGTCGTGACCGTTTGGGATGGTGATGAGGAAATTATTTACGAAAGTGCACCTGTAACACCTTCCGCTATGGATGAGTTACTGGATTTTGATTTAACCCCAGCAAACCTTACCGTTCTTGGTAGCTTTTATGTGGGTTGGGCTTACACGGATACGACGGCTCCCTTTGTCGCGCTAGATAGCGATGGCACCTTGGCCAACGAATCCTACGGCTGGCATCCTGAAGGCACCATGCTGAACCTGGCTGGTTCAGGAATGGATGGAAATTATGCCCTCTATGCGAGCGGTGTAACAACCTCCGCTGGTGGCTTTACCTACAATGTTTATCGTCGTGAAGCAGGTTCTGCCTATGGAGCACCTATAAATGACACACCACTCGCAGCCGCTTTCTACACAGATGTGACTGTAACCAATGGTGTTGGCTACTACTATGCCGTTACGACAGTTTTTGACAATCAGGAAAGTAACTTCTCCGACGAAGTGTTTATACTACCAGAATCACAATCTGTTTATTCCCTAGAATTGGATGATGGGACTGCTGAGAATGGCTTTAACCTGGGTTCGGGAGGCTTCCAAGCTGTCAAATTCTCACCGGATGGGTACCCAACATTGGTGAAGCGTATCAAGGTCTACATCAATAACCAACCAACCGGTACCGCAAGTGCTATCGCCTATATCTGGGATGATGACGGGGCTGACGGAATGCCTTCCTCTGAGCATGTACGCACAGGCTGGAGCGGATTGCAACAAGGTTGGAATACCCTCGATGTCACAGAAGATTCTGTCTGGATTGATGGTGGTTCGTTCTATGTTGGGCTGAAAGAAGTGAGCTCTACGCCGTCCATTGGTGCAGATACGGATACTTACTCAGGTGAATCATACTATGATGCCGGTGATGGTTGGGACAATATGGCCAACCTCGGTCTTGAGTATAATCTCATGTTCAGAGCTGATGTTGATAGTGCCTTCGTTCTCGTCGGTATCGACACGGACAATACAACGCTGCCAGCAGATTACAGCCTTTCTCAAAATTATCCCAACCCCTTTAACCCAAGTACTGAAATTGCGTACTCACTTCCTCAAGCTGGAAGAGTAGAGATCAAAGTCTTCGACCTCACGGGTCGTCAGGTTGATATATTGGTTCAGGAAGTACAACCTGCAGGGTATCACAAGATCCAGTTGGATGCATCGAACATGAATTCTGGTATATATATTTATACCTTGAGTTCTGCCAATATGCATCTGTCGAGGAAAATGATCCTCCTTAAATAGATTACTATCCAACCCTTAAAACGAGCTGATAGCCTGTAATGGGTTCTCAGCTCGTTTCATATGGGGAAGAGGAGAAATACATGAAAAAATATATACTTTTTATCGCATTGAGCCTGGTCAGTATCTTTTTGCTGGCTACAGGTACTCAAAAAGCGCCTTTCTATGATGATCGCTTTCTGATCTGTTTGCAGCCCGATGTCTCGCTTTCAACGATCAATACTGTTGGTACAACACCAGTTACGGGTATCGCGAGTATTGATGCCATATTGAGTCTGAGAGAAGTGGTAGCCATGGAACAATACCTTCCGGGTTCTACCCCAGATGATATGGATGGGGATGTGATCCTTTCGAATATCTATCGCTTAAGTTTTGAAAAAGCTCGAACGGATATGGCCCAAACCATGGCGGATCTCGCCGATGATGTCAATGTGCTGTATGCTGAAGCCGAGCCGATCAATCGTGTGCTCTTTAATCCCAATGATACCCGGTATGGTCAACAATGGTTTATCCCTAAAATTGAAGCGGATGAAGCCTGGGATCTCTGGGACATTGCCAATGGTGATGAACCTGGCAGTAGGCAGATCGTTCTAGCCTCCAATGATACTGGCGTCCAATACACCCATCCAGACCTGTGGCAGTCTGCCTGGGTCAATCAAGCTGAAATTCCAGCATCAATTTTTAATGATGTAGATACCAATACGGATGGGAACATCACGCCAACTGAAATTATGGCCTATATTTCTGATTACAATGGAGATGGGTCCACAAACCTCCAGGATGCATTACATAGCACGTCACCATTTATGGATGGTATTGACGATGACAACTGGGACAATAATCCTTCTACTTACATAGATGATCTTTTTGGATATGATGTATCTGGTGCACAGAGCACCAATGATCCAGACAATGATCCCATGGGAGCCTTCTCTGGCCCCTCATTTCTGGACAACCGTATGCACGGTACCCATGTGGCTGGACTACTGGCTGCCACAACCAATAATTCGACTGGAATCGCCAGCGCCATATTCAATGGTTCCATGATGTCCGTTAAGACCATGTATGACCAGGATAGCAATGGCTACCTATCGGGAGGTTATTCTGGGATGCTCTATGCCGCTAAGGCTGGGGCCGATATCATCAATAATTCTTGGGGTGGAACCGGTTACAGTACTTCTAATCAGTCCATTTTGAATGTTATTTATAATACCTATGAAGCGTTGATCATCGCTGCTGCTGGCAATGGTGATGAATTTGGCAACGCGTCTGATACGCCCCATTACCCTTCAGGCTATGACAATGTGGTCTCAGTGACTGCCGTCAGTAGTGGAGATGGATTCTCATGGGCTAATTATGGTGATGGCGCGGGGAACAATCAGTTCTTTGGTGTTGACCTAAGTGCACCTGGTGAGAATATCCACAGCACTGTCTTTACAACTGCTGGGTCCTATTCATCCTGGCCTGGTACATCCATGGCTTCACCTATTGTGGCCTCATGCTTTGGACTTCTCAAATCAGCCAGTCCTGATGAATCCAATGATTGGCTCATCGAGAACATGATGAGCACAGCTGACAACATTGATGAAATTAACCCCAACTATGCGGGACAATTAGGCTCTGGCCGGATCAACATCCACAGTGCTCTAGCCCATTCGGTTTTCCCCCTGCTTAGCTTTGACTCATACAGCCTTCAAATGCTGAATGACAATGGCGATGGACAATTGTCTCCTGGTGAAGAAGCCAAAATGCGTGTCAATTTGTTCAACGAACCAGGCTGGGTCGATGCCACTGAGGTTAGTGCCATTCTACGTAGCAGCTCACCCCATGTGACCATCACAGACAGTACTGGGAGTTATGG
>Ga0222628_1000607_pt1 | contig 14057 bp, 17 predicted proteins | sample AntAcemetageno95_FD_179860 | JGI IMG/M metagenome (GOLD analysis project Ga0222628, IMG submission 179860) | Saline water microbial communities from Ace Lake, Antarctica - #95 | ecosystem: Environmental > Aquatic > Non-marine Saline and Alkaline > Saline | place: Antarctica: Ace Lake | collected...
GACGCCATCCAACTGCTCGGCCATTGAGCAATTAAAAGTTATGCCTGATCCCGTCAGCCGGCCAGCTGACACGGTGAAGCCAAGCACCTGCGCCTGCTTCATCCCAATGACGCTGATCGCTGGTAGCGTAAACTTGTTGGTATAGCTGTCCGGAGCGGTTATGGTTTCCAGGCCCAAATAACCGGTGACCGTGATCTGCGGCCAGCCGCCGTTAGCGGTCGTCAATTCCAGGCTTTCGGCAAATATCTGTACGGCAAGCTCACCAATAACCAGATCGCTAAGGTCCAGCGTGCCGGATTTCAATGCATAGGTGCTGGATACTTCGAAAATTTCCCCGGCGCTGTTGCCACTGTAAGCGCTGGCGGCAATGTCCTCGTTCTCATCCTGCGCGTCTGCACGGCTCTGCGCGCGCGGAACCTTGCTGCTGGCAACCAACACCATTATATCGGCAAGCGTGCCAGCATCATGTACGGTTTCCAGTATGGCGAAATGGTCAGTCAACGCCCCGAAACTCGTTGCTTTTGAAATGGTCATGACAATCTCCCTTTGTTAAAAATCTGACCGCCCGTAATGGACGATCATCGTTATACCGATCATGTTTATCCCATCGTCGTCAGCCGGGGCCAGGCCGTCACCGAACGTCAACCCACCGAACTGGAAAGCGTCGGTGCTTGTTTCGGCTACAACTCTGGCCAGAAAATAGGCTAATTCTTCCCCGGTGAACACCCGGGTTTTGTACTGTGCAAATAGGGTGTCGCATACGCCTTGAACCGCCTCATACATGCTGGAAATAAACGCATGGCTTGGATCATCGTCGGTTTTTGTGCCCATCAATATGGCACACTGGACCTGCAGCGTGGATTCGTTATCGTCATGTCCAGGCGGTGAACACCGAACGTCAATCAGCGGAAATTTGCGGTCAGGGTTTTCTTTCCATGAGCCATCGGCCTCAAGGGATTGCCATGCGCGTATCGTGACAGCCGCACCCATCTGCGCGTATTTGCGCAGGGTTTCTGCCATCGCCAGTTCTATGGCTTTCGTTGTATTCATTTCGCGCCCAGCTTCTTTTTGATATCGGCGTCAATGATGTGTTCCATTGACCGTACCGCTTTACCCATCGCGTTATTTACGGCACTCATTCCACCGTGCAGGGCGTTTGCGGCGTATGGCAGGCTGTTGACCATCTTCACAAAAAGATCATCGCCGCGAAGTCTGCTCGTTGTGCTCATGTTTCGCCCACCACCGCGCTTTGCTCCCGGAGTGACGCCCTTCATTCCTATATTCTTGCCACCGCCGATCTTTTTAATTCCCCAAAACCACGCTGATTTTGCAAGTCCGGCGTTACCGATCCTGACTTGCCCCTTTTTCTTTAACTCCGCAACGCTTGCCGCCCTGATATTAAAAGTGTTTTTGCCGCCCTTTTTCCACGATGTTATTTCGTACTTCTTGCCGCCCCTACGCTTAGCAATCCCGCGCCCTTCCTCAACCACTTCATACGGTCGGTATTTCCGAACAACCTTTGTTTTTGCCCCCAGTGACGTGGCTACCGACCATGCCGCAAACCGGAGTGCTTGCCCCAGGTTTTTGCCAAGCTCTTTCTGCGCCCGGTCCATCTGCGCAAACAAGGCCCGCACATCACGCTTTGGAAATTCGATTGATACAGGTGCATCACTCATTCACGGCCTCCACTGTCAAGCGCGTCACTCCACCCTGCGTATATCGTCCAAGGACGCGAGCGTTTTGCCAAACATCTTTGCCCTCTTGCTTGATCTGCAATGTTTTCCCGATCTCTACCCCGCCGCTTGGCTCGTCACTGGCACGCAATCGCACATCTCCCACGATGCTATTAACCTGGCCGTAATCTGTGCTTTCCCGTGTCTTCCCGAGACCGGCCAATGTGCAACGCTCGATGATCGTGTGCCCGATCTTTATCTGACAGCGCGACCAGGTTATCGTGTTATAGGTATGATTAAAGATGGTCAATGTAAGGCTCATGCTCTACCCCTTACGACCTGCCGGGATCGTAAATGCGCGACTTTCGGTTTGTCAGGGATAACAGTTATTTGCTCAAGCTCTTGGCTTTCCTGCTTCGGTTCGACTTTCCGTGCGGTCAAGTCCTGGGGATTCTCAAGCATCGCCCTGTGTTCTGCGTGTTCCTCGGCCAGTCGGTAATAATGGATAGCCGTCAGCCCATCAATGCAACCTATCTTCTTGCCAGCCGCTTGAAGTCTATGGCTGAAATTCGTATCTATTCCCAAGACCTTGTAGGGCTTTCCATGGACTTCTGCAATCGGCGCAAATGGAAACTCGTCTACGAGCTTGCGCTGAAAGAGCATAAAATAGCCTGCGAAGTCACACGTCCATGGCGATACATGATCCCCGTGCTGCTCAAGCCTGCCCATGGCAAGCTGATAAAGTTTCACAAGGTCACTTTCAGGACTCATTTTGCCATCAATGCACATCTGCCTTGCCATCACTCGATTGGTTAAAGCGGTGAAATAATCATAATGCTGCCCGTATTTCGATAGAACATCCTCGATGAACATGCCAATACTCGACGGAAACAGCATCACGTCCATGTCTACGAAGCAAATCCAGCAATCCGGATGCGGAACGATGTCAATGCAGGACTTGTATGCCCAGCCCAACCCGCGCCGATCGAATGGACTAAAATAATAAATCTTCGGATGATGCGGACCGGCTGTAAACTTCCCCTCGTAGGGTTGCTCAAATATGTGACGAGGAAGCAATGCCAACGATGCCCCCGATACATGACGCGCCCAGGCAAACGATACTTGATCCCTGATGGTCTGCGTGTCCATCTCCCACCACCACGCAAGGTCGAAGGCCACCGTCCGTACATTGTTGCGGCGATATAGCACCCTGTTTTCCGGCGCAACGGCATTCTCTGGGAGCCCGTTCATCTCGTACTGTGCAATTTGCTTCCATAAAGCCTCGACTGTGGCGTGACTTCCCACGACTCGCTTGTTGCTTATGCACCGCATAGCCTCATCTCGCCATGTGTTCTCGGCGCCGCCTCTGTGATGTGGCATAGAAACAATGTCAGCGTCATAAGCGCGAAACTGATCCAGGTCGTCACCCATGATGACATTGCTATCAATCCATAATGTTTCGGGCTCATCAGGGAAGAGGCAATGCGCCAATGCCTTATGATGTCTTGCCCGCTTGCGCGGGCTCTCATCGTCGAACACGGCTGGCCGGCAGTCCCATCCGTTAAGCTGATAGGGTTCTTTGATGTCCATGAATGCCACATACCTGCCCTTTTCAGCATCGACTTTAGGGAGGCTGTCGTATTGCTCCGGACCATCAAACATTGCTGTATAGATCAGCATTTAATTTCTCCACGATACTTCTTATCTTTCAGCGCCTTGTAAACCAGAACTCCGGTAAACTGATTGCACCACTCCGCAACATCAACCCGGTTCGTCACTACCCCCACCCACGGATTAAAACTTGGCATATCAATCCAAGCCCACCCATCCGGCAACACGACGCGCTCCCAGTGATAACAAGGCTGTCCTACGTCATGCGTAATTATCACATCGGTTTTTCCGATCGCCGCATTGATCTGCAACCACCGGCTCATGAACCCATCCACAAATATCAAATCATATCGCTTTGCCTGGACCGCCAAGTATTCAGGAGCCGCCAGCGCCCCCCATCATGCAAAACAAGTCAAAGCCCGGTTTGTTTCCGTGTTTTTCAAGCATTTTCGTAAACCAGTCCGGCTTCTGCATCTCAACCGAGATGACGCTTTTGCAATGCTCAATAAATAATGGTGTTGAGTTATCGCCACAGCCAAACTCAAATACCGTTTCCGGCTTGAAGTCGGCAAGATACTTTTTCAGGACCGGCATGTGCGACCCGTAAGCATTCGTTTGAGCTTCGATAGCGTTCATTTCAATTCCCCGACCTTCCACAATCCCATCCCCTTGTCCGAATAACTACCAACTGCCGCCTCTTTGATTATTTGCAACGGAGCCGGAAACCTGAAAGGCGCGTTTTCCATGTTCAACGGCCGCCAATATCCGGTCGCCATATCCTGATTCTCGCGATCTGTGTTTGTGAAAGTCGTGCAAAGAAGGTATTTTGCTCCACTGTTTATGATGTTACTGACCGCCTTTGAAATGTCCGCGAACGAGAAATGCACCAGACAGTCCCGGCACAAAATCAGGTCGCACTTCGGAAGCTGATCCTGCATGATGTCAAGCATTTTAAACTTCATTCCTAACCATCCGTAGCGTTTAAGGTCGTCACGGATAAGCTCTGGCACGATGTCGGCCCCGATATATTTAACCGCTCCAAGCTCGACTTTGCGCATCCAGTTCAGATCACCGCAAGGGATGTCCAGCATGCTCGTAACGCGAAGGTCCGCAAAGAGTTTGGGAAGCGCGCTGATAACAGACTCGCACCGGCCAACATCTGATCTTGGACCAGACACGGACTCGGAACCCAGCCATCCGTTCTTCAGGTAAATCTCCCCGAAGATATCCGAGGCGTGAAGCGTTCCTATTTCCCCAACTTGATTCGGTTGTATTCGTGTTTCCATTTGTCGTCAGTCATTGACCAGAACTCCGGCCATGTTTTATGTTTCTCTATTCTCTTCAAAGCATTGACCCATCTACTTTTTAACTCCCACCCGACTTTGGCGTGTAGATCGCGCGCCGGGGACATGTGTATTCCGTGGACAGGTCGGACCCATGTCTTTGGCCCGGATTTTTCGACGTGTAGAATATATCCCTTTTCTTCAAGCTCTGCCTTTGTTTCCGGAAACACAGAAAAGGCAATCTGCGCAAGGATCATTTCGTCGCTTCCTTCAAAGGGCAACTTCCGTGCTACTTCTGTCGCGGCATACCATTCATCGGTAATCACAAACATCAGACCTGTTAGTCGCGGAAACTTCTCTATCGGCAAGGGATTGCGTATCGCGTTTGAATAGCACCGACTGTCCAGATTTGCCACATGCCGCTCCCTGATATGCGGATCAAGCGTCATAATGTCTATGTCGGAAATGTAGGTATAAGCCTTGCTCGTTTTGGGCTGTTCTCTGAACCGAGCCGTAGCGGGAAACTTACTAAAGGTCTTGACAAGCAACGCTCTACCGCCGAACCGCTCGTTCAGCTTTGCGACATTGCCTTTGTGCCGATCATAGTCCTCGGCCCACACTTCAACTGAGTAGGACTCATCGGCCATCAGCGAAAAGTACATGAACGGGATTACGAAATGACCGTAAGCATTGTTGCTGTGCGTATATAAAAGCGTTTCCTGATTCATATTCTTGTAACCTTTACGCCTCTTCCCTGCATCCACTCGCAGAGACTATCGAATTGCTTCCGTTCCTTCGCCCACCTCTGATCGGTTCTGCAAACTCTACTCACTTGCTTACCATCCCAATCCTCGATCCCGGCCATGTCTGCGCCGTAAACCTCTATTCGCTTGCATCCAAGATCGTAAGCCGCCGCTATCGCTAACAGGGCCGAATAGTTAAGCCAGCCCATCTTCTCCGGAGGCATGTCGTCTCGCTTGCCCTTCGTCCGGTATGCCTTCGCCACCGGCCCAGCAAGTTTCTGCCTTGCCGTCTCAATGGTGATGATCCTCGGACTCCCTATCGGCCGGCCTTCGTCTATCGTCTTCCAATCTATCGCCACCCAGTACTGACACTCAATCGCTTCGACTGCTCTATTAACCCCAAGGAAAAGGGTGTCCAAACCACTGCCTGATAGCGCGCTAATGGCCTCGGCCAATGTTGGGCCCGAACACAGGACTTGTGCAGTCTGGAACACCCCCATTTTACATTCCTTACGGAGTCAGCTTGACTCGGGCCGTCGCATCGTCGGCAGCCGCGGCGAGTATGGTCTTCCCCATGTACGTGTTGCCCGATACAGTCTCGGTGCAAACGTCGTTGGTGTCGTCCCAATAGACAATGGCACCTGCGACAATAGCCTCACCACTGCCAGTGTTCTTCGCCACATCGAACACGCCCTCGACATCCAGAGTGCCAAGCGCGTCTGCGGCAATGTCTGCGGTCGCAATACCGATCAAATCTTCTTGCACGACAACATCGCCAGAATCAACCGCAACGGCTGGCGTATAATCAATTCTCAGCCCCTCACTATATTTTGTAGCCATGATCCTTTTCTCCTTGTTCCGTTTCTTTTTATGTTAATGGATCGCCCGGCCATGTTTCAGACCGGGCTCACCATGATTGTTTCGATTACACACCAGTCGACCGAACAGCCGAGCGCCATTCGCCGAACGCCACGCCGTAGTCGAAATAGCACCGCATCTGGATTCCAAGCGTGTTGAAATCAGCATCCGACGTTTCGACAAACGGCTCTTGGCGCCCGTTCAGGAATGCCGCCTGCATCAGTGGCATAGCCAGGGGCGATGACACCAGATACCACGGGGCTGTCGCCAGGTACCGCGTAATGGCAGGCGTGAACTTGCCGGCGAATATGTTGGTTTGCACCTGCCGGGCAGACGCAGTTCCCACAAGGTTCGTCGATACGTTCAATTCACGCGCCGGAGTAGCCGCCGTGGTACCCGTCAGCAAGGTCGTTGCTTCCGTTCCAATCGGGTTTCCGTCGGCATCTTCCAGGTCCATGAATAACCGCTCGGCAACCGTCAGGGTGGCCATGGTCAGCGCGCCGGTGGTTGTGTTCGCGTGGCCGCCGGTGAACGCTGCCGCCACAGCCGCCGTGAGTGCCGCCCAGAAATCCGTGTTAAACGTCCTTGCGGCCGCATAACCCAGACGCCTCGGCAAGTCACTCAGCGCATTGAGATCATCATTGATGATGTCTTTGCGCGTAATGCCAAGCATCAACGCTTTCGTGTCTGCCTGCACCGTGCGAGTATCATCCGACAGCGCACCGTGACTGATCTCTCCACCCGGCCCCATGGCCTGAAGCAGATTGGTCATAATCAGGCGCGATCCGGTATTGACTTTGAAATCAACAACCGGGCGAATAGAGGCGATGGCCCTCCAGGTTTCCTCGACCGTGCCATATCCCTCAAGGATGAACTTGTTGGCCAGGTTCGACAGGATATTCGCAATATCGCGTGTGCTAAACGCGGCCTGCAGGAAATCCCTCGTCTGATGCCGGCTGGAATCCAACGTCTTGCCGCTTATGGCAAGACCTGCCCGCACAAGATCGGTGATACTGTGCAGCTTCACGTCCTGGGCCTTGTTAAGCGTCTCGGAGTCGTAGACCTTCTCGACCGTTTTTAGTCCGGCGTTAAGGGCCGCTGACGCCTCAATCACTTTGAGGCTGATCTTCGAGCTTCCATCGCCCTGAATGTTCGGGACTTTCGGACGCTTCGAGGCGTCCTCGTCGGCCTTGATCTTGGCGTTCAACGCTACGATCTGCGCGTCACGGACTGCCAGGACCGCTTTGGCTTCGTCCCATCCGTCTTTCACGGCTTCCGCCAGAATGCCCGGGTGGTCTTTCGCCACATCCTGCAAGCGCAAGATGCGATTCTGTTCCCCAACTGCCGCCGCTCGAATTTCCTCGGCGGTCTTCTCTGCATTTTTCTTGGGCTCCATGTTCGTCTCCTCTGTTTTTGATTGCCCGCCTTGCGCCGCGATCTCCGTCTCCGTTTTGGAGTCGGCGCCAAGCGCCACTACTGAAATTTCATTCAACTTGCTTTTCGTCACGAAGGTAAACGGCCCCTTCAATGTTTGGCCGTTGGCCTCTACGGATTCGCCGTCTTGCACTTCTTTGTACTCAATCACCTTCGCGCCAATGCTGGCTTGAAAACCAAATCCGTTTTTCGCAAGCGCCAACACCTGCTTGACAACCTCCGAGTCGCCCATGATCGTTCCGCTCGCTTTGAGATCGTCTCCTTTCTCAACCTTGCTTGTTTGGCCAAGCACGTTATCAAGCGAATAAGTCCCGTGACTGTAGAGAATCGCCGTCTTGTCGCTGACTTCCATACCCGCAAGGTCAACAACGACAGACCCCCATACATCAACAGCCATAATCCCGCCGTTGTACGCGATCATTGAAAACGTCGGGAGCTTCGGGGCCTCGCCCTCTTTGGCGGCGCCGGCTGTTATATTGCACTTGCTCAACATGCTTATAAACGCCTTGCTTTTCATATTCTCGCCTTTCTATTATTCATTCTTCGTCGGGTTCTATCGGCTCCGACGCCGTGGTTACATCTTCGCTTAATGGGTACGGAGCAGGCTCAAGCCCAGCAGCTTTACGCTCAGCGTTCCATGTCTGTTCCGACAAAATGCGCTCGCGAATCCATTGCTTGCCCTCGCGCTTCCAATCTTTTCCCTGCTTCGCGTAGTACGCGCCCTTTGTCAGTGACCCATTCTTAAACCTGGTATCATCCGCGTTGGCTTCTTTCGCCGGGTCAACATGACCGCGCCCGCTGAAATACCACTCATGGGATTGAGCCAGTTTGATATCAGCTTTCGACAGACTTTTACGGGTCGCATATTCGGCAAGCCATTCGTCGTAAATCGGATCAAGCACGTCGGCGGTAACGTCTACGCGCTCAACATCAATCGCCCGGTCGTATGTCTGATGGTCAAGCCGGCCGCTGGCATAGTTGTATCCGCTCGAATCTCCTCCCGCCACATTGAACGGCATGGACAAGCACCGGGCCATTTCCTTGATAATCTCAGACTTGAACATTGCGTATGTAGTGGTGGGCTGCTCCGCCTTCATCTGCGCCATCGTCCAGCCTTCAGGCAACGAGACAATCGCGTTGCGCTGCGCTTCGATGATCGTAATTGGATCTGCAAGCTCTGCGGCTACCGAATCAGGCACAAGCGTTGTTTGCATTATGGCGCTTATTTCTGCGGCACGAGCAGCGGCTTCCATTACGGCCGCGGTATATTTCCGTAAGTTTCCGAACAGCGATAATGCGGATGATATTTCGCTCACACCACGGACCTGCCCTGGCCGGTCATGCGAGAAATAATGCAGCATGTATCGCGCCGATACCCAATCTCCGGAGCCGGTATTTTTGAAAGCTCGATAATCGCACGGGTTCCGTTTCAGGAGCCTGTATTCCGTCGCATTTCCTTCGGTGTCAAAACGGATGCCGTCAATTTCCTCATCCTTCGGGAGCGTAGCCCACGACTCGACCATCTCACATTCAACAAGTCGAACGTCCAGCTTGACCTCGTTCTTTATCTTCCGATTCATAATCAGCAAGGCAAAGACCTCACCATCAACGCATTTCGCGCCCCTCATGGTTCGCATCTTCTGCCATAATTTCGTAGCGGTCGCCCAATCGGTAAAGTCCTGCTCGATCTGCTGGGCCTTAGCGGTGTCGCCAAGCTGCAACTGGATTGATTGCCCTATGGTATCGTTCGCAATCGACTTCACGATTCCCTTCGCATACGAGTTATTCGCAACTTCGTAGCGCGCGCGGTCACGGATTGTCTTGCGGACAGATGGATTGTTGGCTTGTGCGGCGGATAGTCCGTCAACGCCGGTCCATAAACTGGCGTTTTCGGCCGTGCTTTGGGCCGCATCGTAGCGAGCTTTGACGCGCGTGGCTTGCGCGGTTGCGTCAAAAACAAGACGCTTGCGCTTTGCCGTTGATGGTGATTTTCTTTTCGTCGTCATCAATAATGTTCCGGAGCCGTGAACCTTCCCACCCTGATGCCCATGTACTTTGTCTTTGCCGTGACACCTTCTTTTCCGGCAAGGTGTTTATCCAAAGCGATAGCGTCAGGGATTGAACGATTAGTTACGTTGCCAGCATCGGATGAAACAGAAGCCGGGTCGTCAAGCATGTCCTCAATTTTTTCTGCACGATCTGTGCTCATAGAAAAACAATTAGGAAAGTCAAGCAATATTGTCAATGAGAAAAGCTCGATAAGCGTTGGAAGGGCTATATATAGCAGTTTGGGTCTTTTCGTAGCGGGTGTTACGGGTAGGTCACGACTCGAATGTTGTCCATTTGTGTCCGCAATTCGCACACACACGGCGGCGCCAGCGGCGGTTTCCGTATGTATTTGACGTGTTCCTGACGCGGCTACGCGGGCAGTTGCATTTTGGGCAGCGGATACCATTGCCAGCGTCATCGTCGGAATGATAATCAGTCGGCCATACTTTGCGATTTGCCATGGTTCCACTCCAATAAAAAAGGGGACACCCAGCTTTCGCTGAATGCCCCCTATCGTTATTCGATTCAGGTTTAGGATTTTACGCGGTCAATAAATTATGGCGGGTCTTTCCATTTTGTGGAGCACGGCATGATTTTGGAAATTTGCTTCTCCGACACAATAAACATCTTCCACCTGAATACCGCCGCACGCATTTGCATGATTACAGCCCTTAGCGCCATCATTCCCTCAAAAACTCCTGGGCCACGTTGCGTTCGTTTGCTCAAGTATTTGTCATTCATGGTATCCCTTTCAATTTGTTAAGATTTGCCCCAATTTCAAACGCTGGCCGCCACGCTCCCTCGCGCTCCTCGATGTTAAACCGCCGAATGCCTCCCTGCGGCGGCCTGATGCTGACCGTGGCAAAGGAATTATTACGCAGCCGAATACGCGCCCGGCCTTCGGGAAAGCCGCGCAAAGGAAGTGGATCAACCACCCCGAATACCATTTTTTGTCCGTCACTCATTGCGTCCCTTTTTGTTCTGGTTTATCAGACTGTCCATGCTCCCATCGGCACCCGCAATTCCGGCATACCCAATACAGGAGGTACTCACCCTCTCTTACGTCTCCGTATTCAGCCTGTACGCATTCTGCCCGTGCATCATCCGTGCTCGCCTCGCAACACGGGCAAAGTTTTCTATCTGGCGTTTTCATAGCGTCCCTTTCTCTGTTTGATCCGTTAGTCTATCCCAATAACTGTTTTGGCTTGCCCCTTTACAAATGTCTCGTGGATAAATATGACCTGATAGCGTTTGTGGGTAAATTTTTCAGACCGCAGCATCCTGAAATGTCCGCTTCTAAAATGTGGCGCGACTCCTTCACGTTCGCCGCTTGATTGAACTTTTGCGGAAACTCCTATTTTCTTTATAACTTTGTGCCGATGGAAGGATGGGTGCTTCAAATCTTCCGGAAATCCATTGGTCATCATTTCTGGAAAACAAGAAATATACATTCCTATTCCAGCTATTAGTTTTTCCATATACATTCGCGTCATCACCATTTGTTCGATTGTCGCCGTGCTTTCGATTCCGTTAATGTTGATGCTTTGGCTGTTATCAAAGATGTTTATTCTATTATCCGGAGTAATAAAAAACCCAGCAGAACACAGCCTGGCGTTTGTCGGAAAGTGCAATACGCCGACTTTCCCAGATATAGATTCTTCTAATATGTTTGCGTATTCAGATTTTCCATAATAAAATCCATTGGAGTCTTTTAGGTCAGGAACGCAACCAACCAGCCAGTCGCAAAACGCTCTCGGCGGCATAAAAATATGCACGGCATGGCCTTCGATAATTTCACGTTCAATTTTATAAAACCTGCCAAAACTATGTTTGCTTTCTTCTGTTTCTTCGTTGATATATTCCGGAGAATTAAGCATGTCGAAATCTCTAATTTTAAGCCTCTTTGCTACTTTTTTTACATACGAACTATATTGCGAATATGATTGTTTCATTTCATCCCTTTCTCGGTCTGCTCGGTTTTCTTCTTAATCGTTTCTACCCGTCCATTCTGCACCACAACCGCAATCCCCACCTCGCCCCACCAGCCGGGATGCTCCGCCGTGTCCAGCAGGGCCAGCAGGCTCTTGATGATGTAGTCGCGGGGCAGGGCTGGTTTTTGTGTTGTCATACGTTCCGCCATGTTATCGCCCTTTCATCTGCTCAAATCTGATTGCCGATACTTTTTACGGCCTGATACTTCAACGCGGCCACTGGTTCCGATCCCGTAGTATGCTGCCAGCGCGTAACCCTGCGCCATTGCATCGCCAAAATCGTTACGCCCTGGCGTCCTGTGATAATTCCAAAACACCTGGCCGCCGATGTCTCCTTTGCCCATAAGTTTGTCGCCGCAGACCTGTGTTGAAAATTCCGAGTGTGTTCCGGCGTAGAGCGAGACTGAACCGGGGCTTCCTATTTCTCCAAGCCATGCACGTTGCGCAACTTCCTTCCAGTAGTCGGCGTTCCACGCTACCCAGCGGATATTACGCCCGAGTTTTCTATCCAAACATCCATGGCATTGCTCGCATAATGTTCCGCTGACACTTTTTCCCCATGGCCTGTAATACCTTGCGCCACCGCCTCTGAATCCATGCGCGGGAATACCGCATATTCGCGCCGACTCTTCCGCAAACCGAATGACCGGATCGAACTGCGCTCCACCTGCATCAATCGCCCATACCCCCGGATTCATCGGCAACCCGGCCAACTCCTTTCCGTGAATTGTCAACTGCTCAAATAACGCCTTCGCAAGTTCTGTGGCTGGCGTTTCCCCTGGGATGCTCAGTTTGTGCAGGCCGTACCACAGCACTGCCGCCGTTTGATCCTCGCCAAAGCCAAGTACCACGGTTGAAAAAGCGTATGACGGATTAACGTCAGTCGTCGCTCTGATCCGTGTTACCCACGACGGCACCGCAAACTGTTTGCGGTTTTTGTCGGCACGGCTCTGGATGATTGCCGGGTTGAGCGTATAAGGCCCAGCTTCAGACACCGGATCAACTGGCCGCTGTTGACGCTCTGCCATGAACGCCTCGCGCCCCATCCTGAACCACATACGAATCACGCCATAGAAAGCATCAGGGCATTTCTCCGAACCCTTGAACGCCGCAGGAGCCGACAGCTTCATGCCCTTGGTCATCCCGGCCTTGTTCTTTCGATAGAACGCCTGATCCTTGGCGCCACTCAAAAACCTATCATGCCATTCATCCCACAATCGACGCGCCTCTGACTTGTCGTCATCCCATCCATCCGGCCAATGTTCGATGCAAGAGACTCGAAGTGCTTGCCAATTTGGGTCAGTCAGGTAGTGTTCCGCAACGTCGTTCGGCGCAATGCAATTACAAGCCAGCAGCATGGGTAGGTCACGCCCTGTTTCACCGCAGCCGGCCACATCACTTTCGATAATCGCTATTGTTTCCGCGACCTGAACCTGGCTTTTTGCAACGCTACGGTCCTGCACGTCATCGACCACCACGATAGACGGACGCAGAATTGTCCCGTCATGTTGCGGATGATTCAGGCCGCGTATGTTTCCGTTGATCGTCGAGCCGCCTATGCAACCAAGGTTGTCAGGCAGGATAATCATCCCCTCGCCGACTGTTAGCTGGGCTCCCGTAGCCTCCGTGGTGTCTGACCAGATTATATTCGGGACGCGCTGAGCCACGCCACGGGCCGCTGCAAACGGCTGGCAATATTCAGGGTAATCGGCAAGCAGTAGTTCGTTAAAGCATAGCGCGGTCTTCCAAAATCTGAACGCCCGTTTCAACGCAGCTGACGCCCACGGAACGCACACGGGATATGGTTGCCGCCCCGACATTGAGAGATAAAGGATCATACCCCAGAGCAACGCTGATTTTCCCACCCCTCTTTCGGCGGCCACAACAAATCTGCCTTGTGTATCATGCGCGCGGGTCACGCCTTTGATAATTTCTTTGTGTGGCTGCTCAAACGGTCGGGAGTATGCACCGGCGAGGTAGTATTTCAGCCAGGCTTGCGGGTTGCGCTCAAGTCGTTTGCGTCGTTTGGGGTCAACGCATGTCTTTCGTTTGATCGTATTGTGACGGCTCACCGAAGATGCTACCCGGTCGGCGGCGGAAACTGGACCGACAACGCTGACGCCGGGGGCAAACTTCTTTAGATAGGCATGATCCCACGGCGTAAGATGCTTGCCACCGAGGGCGGCGGTCATCATTAGCGCGTGGTTCGCCGCGAGTAGTTTGCGCTTTGCCTCTGCCGGGATTCGCTCGCTGTCCCTGACCGCCTCATAATGCGACTGATTCAACCGTTTTCGCGCCTTTATCCTTGCTCTTGCTTCAATGCAGAGCAGCAGGGAAACGGTGTCAGATTCAGCCTTGGCGGTCTTTCGGCTGGCCATATTATTTAGCTTTCGTAAGTGACTATATTTACGCGAC
>Ga0222628_1000611_pt1 | contig 14049 bp, 34 predicted proteins | sample AntAcemetageno95_FD_179860 | JGI IMG/M metagenome (GOLD analysis project Ga0222628, IMG submission 179860) | Saline water microbial communities from Ace Lake, Antarctica - #95 | ecosystem: Environmental > Aquatic > Non-marine Saline and Alkaline > Saline | place: Antarctica: Ace Lake | collected...
TGGAAACTTTCTTGATGGGCAGGGCGAAGTCAAACGCCCAATCGCATGTAAATCACTTTTGCTCGAAAGAACTTAGGTGTATTATAAGCCCATCCCATCAGCTAAGCTGTGGGTGGGTAATTGACTTGCAATTTCAATAAATTCTATTTCCTGAATATCTGTATAGTTTGCACCATAATTATCGCCACTTGTTTGTATGCTTTGTGAAGTAATTTTAATAACTATCATAGTCTTTGTTTTTCTTATTAAAGGAAAACCCCCATAGAAAAGTGGGAACTATTTTTGAACGTTTACGTATCCAACCCAAACTTTATCAATATCAATCCGCTCATCAATAGGAGTGTCATCATCCATATTATTACAAGCATCCATAAAATCTGTTAAAAGCATTATATTTACCTTTTCAGTTTCAACTGGAGCATCGACATCAAAACAAAGTTCTTGTAAAACTTGGTCAATAGTTTCAAAATAACAATTTTCAATTCGTTCAAGGTCTTGACGGTCTTTGTTTGCACCTATTTCAAGTAAAATAATATGTGTTTCAAATTTTGGCATAATACTTTTTCTTATTAAAGGAAAACCCCCATGAAAAAGTGGGGAGAGTTTTATTTAAATCTTACAGAGTTAGGGCCTGTTATTGCAAACTCAGTTCTACAATTATTACAAGCACCATTTTTACCATCTTCTGTTTCAATTTTTCCTTTGAAACAATCAGGGCATAAAATTCCTGTGTTTTTTAATTCAATAACCTCAAGAATATCTTGCGGAACATAATCCCAGTCGCCACATTTATATTGAATCATTACCAGTTGTTCATCATCGCCAGGTTCAGAAATAACAGTAGCAATTTTGCTTGTATTATAATTTGCTGTTACCTCGTCCTCTAAGTAACAATCTGCTACCTCTACTTGACCACCTTCTTTAAATCTTTTATAACTCATAGTTGTATTGTTTTTCTTATTAAAGGAAAATCCCACCAAAAAAGTGGGGAGAGTTTTATTCTTCTTCGTAATAAACAGTTGTAGGTAATATTCCAGCTGCCACACTAATTTCATCAATTATGCAATCGCCATACTCTTCGCAGTCATAATCAACAAGTATACTTCTTATTTTTTCATGCTTCTCTTTTAACTCTTCAATTTCTTTTTCTGAAAGTGCCATAATATCTAGTTGTATTGGTTATAACTATTAAAGGAAAACCCCCAAAGAAAAGTGGGGGAGAGTTTTCTAAATGTAAAAATGTGTTTCTTTTTCAATTGGCTCAACAACAAACGTTCTTCCAACATACTTTCCATAAAGTTTTTTTGCATATCTTTTAGCTTCACTTTCTAATCTAAATTGCTTTGCATAGTCTTTTCCATAAATTGAATATCTATAACCGTTTCTTGTAGCTTTCACAACGTAGTTACCATTTGTAAAGTCTTTTACAACAAAGTAATGGTCTACTTCTATTCTTTTCTTTTCAGCTTGTGGCTTTTTAAATAATCTTCCTCTAATTCTTTTGCCAACATCTTCTCCTCCACCAAGCTCTATTCTAGGAGTTATATTTGTGCCTTCTAAATATTTTTCAGCTTCTCTATATTTTGCAACTAATTCTTCTGAAGTTTTTACAGAGTGAAAAAAAGACTTCTTTCCAAATTTCTCTAACTTTTCGCTATCATAATAACCTGACGAAACAGAAACGTATCCACCGCTATACTCTAATAACTGCTCAACTGTAACTGCTTTTCTACAACCTGTTTTGAAAATGCCTTCATATTGTCCGAAAGTAGCTCTACATCCGCCTCCAAAAGAAAGTGCTGTGTAATATCCCCAACTTTTGTCAGAATACTCTTCATCTCTTTCACGTTCCATTTGCTCTACCCTTTCACTTTGAGTTTTTGCCAACATTGTTTCTAGTGTTGCAAAACCATCTCCATTAGTAAAATAAGTCCAATTCCACCAACTTCTTGAACGTCTGTTATACATATCGTAGCAATTATTTGAACCTGTTAAAACAAAAGGAACAAACTTTTCAACGCCTTCATCTTCAACTTTTAAAAAATTTTTGTCATATATTATCTCATAACTCATAATATTGTTGTTTTTTGGTTATACGTATTAAAGGAAAATAAACTAAAAAAAGTGGAAGAAAAAAATAATTTATTTCATAACACATTTTTTTTATATATTTATAAATAAAGATATATTATGAAGACATGTAGTAAGTGTAAAAAAGAAAAAGATTTAAAATCCTTTGGAAATCGCAAAAGCAACAAAGGCAAAATTATCAAAAACTCTATATGCCGAGACTGCTTAAGAATTAAAGCTCAAAATTACAGAAAAAAAAACAAAGAAGAATTATCGCTATATAATAAAGAAAGATATTTAAAAAAGAAAGAATCTATATTAGAAAATAATGAAAATTGGAGAAAAACAAAGAAGTATGAGAGTTGGAGAGAAAAGAATAATGAAAAAATAAAACAATATAGAAAACAGTATTATTTAAAAAATAAAGAAAAAATATTAAAACAAAATAAACATAATCATTATAAAAAATTAAAAGAAGACATAACTTACAGATTAAAACATAACATAAGAGTTAATATTTCAAAGAGCTTTAAAAGAAAAGGTTATAATAAAAATTCAAAAACACAAGATATTTTAGGCTGCACGTTCCAAGAGTTTAGAAATCATTTAGAAAGCCAATTTAAAAATTGGATGAATTGGGAAAATTATGGTTTATATAATGGAAATTTTAACTTTGGTTGGGACGTTGACCATATTGTATCCATAAAAAATGCGAATTCTAAAGAAGATGTAATTAATTTAAATCACTTCACAAATCTACAGCCACTTTGTTCTAAACTAAATAGAGACATTAAAAAGTAACATTAAATCCCCTCCATAGAAAAGTGGGAGCTAAACTATTTTTAACCATTTTTTATTTCTAACAGTAGTTTTTTGCACATCGTTAAGCACTACCTTTTCGCCATCCCATACACCAAACTTTGCTACTTTAACAACGTTATGCCCAGTGCCACGCTCTACATCAATATACTTAACTTTATCTCCAATTTCAATATTCATAATTTCTAGTTTTTTGGTTCACATATTAAAGGAAATGAAATGAGGAAAAGTGGGAACTTACGTTGGGGTCGGCATATAGGTTTACGACAAGTCAGAAAGAAAAGAAAAAAATAAAACAAAAAAAAGGGAGGTAACTACTCCTCCCATATAATCAAAAACCAAAAACTAACTTTGTAAATATCTTTTAATTTTCTATCTTAAATTTTAATTCATTTATTAAAGGAAAACCTCTTAAGAAAAGTGGAACTTAATCCACCAACTCAAAAATAAACTCTTCGCTATATCTACCACTATTATATTCATTGCAACACTTTGAACAGGCTCTTTTTCTTGTTAATCTCTTATGGTAATTTACCTCTTGTCCACAGTTAGGACAAACATAAACATATTTACCTTGAACTGTCTCTATTTTACTTGCATCATAACAACGTTCGGGGTTTGCTCCAATCTCAATGCACATTCTTTTCCATTCCCAACCATGTACTTGAACTCCTCTACCATAACGTTCTCTAGTTAAAGCATGAGCAATCTCATGTAATAAAGTATCAACTAATTTCTCTGTATGAGAATCTTTATTAAGGTCAGACAATGACCTTGACATTGTAATTAGTCTTTGAGAATGTTTACAACATCCTAAACGTCTTACAGCATGGTCGAACTTAAAGCTCCAACCTTTTTGTGTTAGACCATGTAAATTCATTAATTCGTTTGCTTTTCTTGAAATTTCTGCTAAAGTCATAATTTTAGTTTTTTGGTTATAACTATTAAGGGAAATCCAGGAGGAAAAAGTGGGGAGAGTTTTATTTAAGAAAACGTTTAGGTATTTGGTTTTTTGAAAATAATACAGGAACTTTATTAATATCCATATCATTCAATTCTGCAAATTCAGGACAATCTTTAAAAATCTTTTCCCATGTTTCCATTCTTGACATACCTTGAAGAATCCTTACTTCATATTTATCCCCGCCTACATAAGACATTGCAATTACTTTTCCTTTGCAAAGTACTACATGGTTTTTTAAATCAGCTGTGTATTTTATTTCTTTTGCCATAATATTTTATTTATTAAAGGAAAGGGCTAATGGAAAAGTGGGGACTAATATCTTTTTGCTGCTTCACATCCAACTGTATGGTGCAACATATAAATTCTACCGCTTCCCATTCCTGAACCACATGAAGCCCCACATATAGGACAAAATATTTCTTTTTCTTTGAACAGTAAATCATCGCCTACAGACAAATCAAACGCCTCTTCAAACCAATGCCAAACTTCTGTGTTATCTGTACCAATTTCAAAATCTAAAAAAGGTGCATCTAATTCTTCATTTTCTGTTACGGGAACATCCCCCAATTCAGACCATAGTTCATCAGCCGTTTTAACAACCCATCTATCGTCAAAAGGAAACCAAGCTCCGCCAACTCTAATGTTTCCACAAAGTCCGTCTAAAGTACCTATATATCCTTTTTGGGCATATCTTTCTGAAATTGGTGAGGAAATAATATAAACTTTCATTATATTTGGTTTTGGTTAATATAATTATTAAAGGAAAATGTTATTGAAAAAGTGGAAAACTTATCTTAATATTAACATTGCTCTTAATATTTTCCAACATTGAGCTACTTCTTTAAAAGTTTCTGAATCTGAAAACTTTTTTTCTAAAAGAATAACATCATCATTTAAATCTTCTTTTCTATGTGTTAAGAAATGTAATATAACTATTGAAGTTATTATTATCGCCAGTACTATACTTAATTTAATAGCTTCCATCGTTTTAATGTTTGGTTTAATATTTATTAAAGGAAAGTATAGTTGGAAAAGTGGGGGAGAGTTTTATCTATTATTTACTTTGTAATAGCTTGCAAGGTACTTATCATAATTTCTTCTTTTAAGAATATTGAAATTATAACCATAATTATTTTCCATTTCAGCTTTCAAGTCTTTTGCTTCTTGTTTAGTAGCCAAACGGCTTGTCTGAATTAATCGTTGGTAATCTCCATGAGAATGTTGACCCACATGAACATAATAACCTACGTTGCCATTTAAACAGTGAACTTCATGAGGTAAAACTGCAATTACATCACCTTTAAAATCTTTTGTAGTATCTACTCTAAAAACCACATCTGTTTTATAATTATCTTTTTCCATTTTAGTCTTTGTTTTTGGTTTGTGCTTATTAAAGGAAATAAAAACAGGAAAAGTGGGGGAGAGTTTTTATCTTAAAAATTATTTGCAAGTTTTACTGTATAAAAAAGTCCAACTGGAGAACTATAATATTCAACAATAACAGGGTTATCATCAATCACTGCTCCTATCTTTTTTGTTTTAATTGAGGGGTGGAAAAATGCACTTCTTATCAAATGCTTTCTACCCTCTTTATTTTCTAATCTCTGAACTGTGAATTTATCTAATGTTATCTGACACATAATAATTGGTTTTATGGTTTATAACTATTAAAGGAAAAATACCCCCAAAAAGTGGGGGGAATTTATTTTATGCTTTCTCATAAATTGTTTCACCATTTGAAAATCGTGCTTTAACTACTAATGGTATTGAGAGTTCTGAAAATATTTTTTCTATTTTTTCTATTGCCTTTTCAACTTCTTTTACTTTCCAGTTTTGAATTAAGTTGCTATAATGTATATCTTGTTTTGAATCTCCTATGTAAATTTCTTCATCTAATTGAAATGTTTCGCCATCAACATCTATGTTTACATCCCAATCTATATTTACTCCACCATAGTAGCCGCTTCTTATAATCGTTTCAATATTTAAAAAGCAATTAAAGTCTTTATAAACTTTATCCTTGGTTTTTAATGTTCCAATTATAGTTCCACAAAAATTTCTGTTACCATGTTCAAACTCATTTTTGTTTGTAAAGTCATAAAATAACTTATCATTTTCTGACAAGCTATTCAATTCAGCTTGAATATTACTTTTCAAATCTTCATACTCAAAATCCTCTTGAATATCTACTGCGAAAATTCTACTAGCATTATTATTTAAAAAGTTTCCTGTTGCCATTGTTTTATAGTTTTTTGGTTCACTTATTAAAGGAAAGTTTAATTGGGAAAGTGGGGGAGACTAATCTAAATTTGACACTTTTATTGCAAACCATCCACATCGTCCATTTGACTTAAATGTCTTTGCACTTACATTTTGACAAAAAGCATAATCTATACCATTCTTTTTATAAAAACCTAAAATTTTTGCATGTTTAAACCTATCGCAACCCTTAATGAAACTACCTGTCTGTCTATTTCCACAAGACACCACTAAATCACTTCGAGTTAAGCCAACTTGTTTATTTTCTCTATCGCTTACAATTTTAAAATCTGCCATTATTTTATAGTTTTGGTTTATTATAACTATTAAAGGAAAGTACTATTAAAAAAGTGGGGAATTATTCAATGAAACCATATTTTTTCAATTCTTTTAATACACTCCCATCAGAGTCTTTTATTTCAATTTGTTTCCACATTTGTGTGCTTGTACTCCATCCCGAAGTAAACTCAGCGTGGTTGCTAATTTTTGAGCTGAATACAGCTACCCAATCCATCGAACCTTCAACTTTAGAGTTGCCACTATACCACAGTATTGTTACTTTTGAAAAATTTCGCCTTATAGACGCTCCTAAATACTCTCCGTCTATGTAAATTAATTGAACGTGCTTATTGTGTTCGCTTGGTTTAATTGAGAAATCCATTTCTTTAAGTTTTATGGTTTATAACTATTAAAGGAAAGTGTTCGGAGAAAAGTGGGGGAGACTTTTATTTAATGACAAACAAACCTCTTGTAATTAACTCAGAAATATACTTAGGAGCTGTTTTAAGAACTTCTCTTATGGTATAACCTACAAACTGTCCACTCTCTAAAATAAAGTCTAAACTGACCTCATTAGTCAATCTGCAGAACTCTCGACCTGGTTTCCAATTACCCTCAACAATATTCCAGCCATATTTTTCTTTTATTGGAGGACAATAAAGAATTTCACATTTGTGTACTTTACCTGTTGAATAGTCGGGAATTTCTTCCTCTTCTTTGACCATAAGAGGACAATCAGCACATTTCTTAATTTCTTTATCTTTGTAGTATCTTGGCATAACTATTAAAGGAAAATGCTCAGGGAAAAGTGGGGGCTAAATATCTTTTTCATTTACTTTATATCCTGTCATATGCATTTCCGCTGTGCTATTTGCCTTTTTGAAGACTGCACTTTCTTTGCAGTAAGCATAACTTCTTTTCTTAGAAGGAACATATAATATAACATCTCCTATGCTTATTGCATTACCTGTCTCATCACAAGTGCCAGCAATTTTTGCATATATTATCCATTGAAAAATCATTTTTGAACCCATAACATTATTGTGTTGGTTTATAACTATTAAAGGAAAAACCCATAGAAAAGTGGGGAGAGTTTTATTAAAGTTATTCTTTTATATTTTCTTGAGTTAAAATAGGAATGACTTCGGGAAAAGTACTTATAATCTTACTTAATGAAATTGTCATTTTTTGACCACACGTACTAGCAAAAACTCTATATTTGTTTTTAGCCCTTTCGACTTGTAAAACCAATTTTCCGTCTTTGCTTCTATTTACTACTTCTCCTGAAAAAACAGTTTCCCATTTATTTCTTTTTAAAAAATTGAAGTTAAATTTCATAAGGCTAATTTTTGGTTCATCTATTAAAGGAAAATATGCTCAGAAAAGTGGAGAGAGTTTTATTGTAAAATCTATTAAGCTCTCTCATTCCAACAAGAAACAACTCCAACTCCTATTGCTTTTTGCATTTTTGCGCCACACTGTAAACAAGTTACATCCTCTTTATTTTCTACATTAGGAACGTGTGTAGCAATATTGTGAGCTTCACCACAAAAAGGACATGGCTTTATCATTTGTTGTAATGCTTTTTTATACCAAGCTAACTACTCCTCTCTTTGAACCATAAACTTAAAACTGAACTTAAACTAACTTATATTTTTGAATTAAAACGCTATAAGACGCTTCATCTAATTCTTTTAATCTTTTGAATAGAACTCCCAATCCGCTTTCTGAAGGGTTTAGAGTCCCTGCTTTTACTTCTCTAATTCTACTTTTAATCTTCATTTCTATTGTAAAAATTTCTTTTGCCATGATATTTAGTTTTTTGGTTTAACAGTTATTAAAGGAAATCCCGACAATAAAAGTGGGGAACGATGGGGAAAGTCCCCAACCGCTAATTTCTTGTGAAACTTACAACCGCAGGTACTTTTGGACTTCTTACTCTTTCAGGAGAAAACCCTGAAACTGCTACTACTAAACTAATTGCTAAAACTGCTGTCAATACTTCTAAACTTTTCGCTGCAAATCTTGTTAATTTTTTCATTTTTTTAAGTTTTTTTGGTTCATGTATTAAAGAAAAATAAACCTAGAAAAGTGGGGTTTTTAGTTTGAGCTTATAACTGTATCTAAAAACATTTCTTTACACGCATTTTCAAATGCTTTAGTATTTCTATAACACACTCTCATTTTTTTAATAACCTCTTGAGTTCCTTCTGAAACAATCGTTAAAGACTCTTTTTTGTGGTTATAAATATACGTTGTACCTGTACCAATAAAATGGTATCTACAAACTTTTGAATTTAATATTTCAGTCATTACTTTAAGGTTTTAAGTTCAGAAACTAAATCAATAACTCTTTCGTTTGTTGTTAATAATTCAACCACTTGGTCAACGCTTATTTCAGAATAAGCCGTCTCTCCCTCAAAAATCGTGTCCAACTCAACCCTTATCTCTTCTTTTCTTGCTTGAGTTTTGTCCTCGTATATTTTTCCGCCTACTTTGTATCCTGTAACTTTTTTCATTGTCTTAGTTTTTGGTTCATGTATTAAAGGAAAACCCCCATGGAAAAGTGGGGAACGAAAAAAGGGCTATCACACCCTTTTATTTTTAAAGTAATGAGGATTTCACTCATTCTAAATATAAACTCATAATTTCATTAAAGCGGGGAAATTCAATCCCCAAAATCGCTGTCTGCACTTTACTCTATTACAAATCTTTCATCATTTAGGTTTTCGTTTACTTTAAAACTTTAGTGGCAATTGGGGGAGTCGAACCCCCAACCCTTATTCTTTCAGTACGCCTTTGTATCTCTACTGCCACTTATTAAAGGAAATGCAACCTAGAAAAGTGGGAACATAAAAAAACCACTCGATTATGGTGGCTTTTTGTATTTTTTAATATTATTGTTTTTTTATTATAGGTAGTTTATTCTTTGGGGTCTGCTCTCGCTCTGCTTGGCATAAATATCGTTTTATCAGGTTATTAAATTATAGGAATATCTCTAAATTCGTATGTCGGCATCTGCTCTAATGTAATTCATGTTCTTATTTTTTTTGTTGTTACTTTATTTTTATGTCGCTACTCAGAACTAACTAGCTTTTATCTCGAAGCGTTTAACGGTGTCACTGGCTATTCTAGGTCTAATTGCATCTTAAAAGTTTACATCCTAAATTCGATTTATTCTCACACGCCAACTATATGGCTAACCTGTATCTCGTAGCTGAACGGAGTCTTTTTTATTTTATTCGTATTTCATATGTTTTTGTTTTAATTGTTGTTTCATCTATTAAAGGAAAATTCTCTCTGAAGAGTGGAAACTTAATTTCCACAATCTATATGTTTTTCTAAACATTTATCACAAATGTAATTTGTTTCATCTATTGGAATTTCATCAATAATGAAAATTTCTATTTCTTCTATATTGTTAATTGTATACGCCATAATTTTAATACTTTGCTTGTTTCATATTTTGTTCAACATATTCAATCACTTCTAAAATTTCATCTACATTTATACCACAAGTATTTGAAAAATTAGTTTCGTAATCTAATAACTTTTGTAAAACTCTACCAAGCTGAAACGTTTCTTTTACATTTACCAATTCAGTTGGCATCAATTGTAAAACACTTGCTTCTTCTGTTTTGTCATTTTCTTTTAAATATTCTACTACTTTTTGTACTGCTAAGTTCATCACTTTCAATTTTGGTTTATAACTATTAAAGGAAAACCCCCATAGAAAAGTGGGGGAGACTTTTATTCAATCTCTTCTAAAAACTCTTCAGGTACATTCAAGCCATAATAAGTCAAATCATGAGTTAAAATATATCTTATGCTTTCATAGTTTTCACGTACCCAACCAAACTCATCAACAAAATTATATTTTTCATCAATTCCACAAGCTGTTTGGCTTGTAACTTTTGTTCCTTTTGGAACTGTTATTTCTCCAAAATGCTTGAATTCTACTGTATAATCTTTGCTTAATTTCTTAGCCATGATATTAATTTTTTGGTTCGCTTATTAAAGGAAAAACAAACAAAAAAAGTAGAAAAGGATTTGGGAGTCCTTAACCACTTTGCAGTCTAACCAAAAATTAATATCTATATGTATCTAATTTTTCAATTTCATTATCAATTACCTCTGTTAACTGGTCGCAATATAAACCATTCCATTCTTTTTTGACCACTCTCTTCATTGAAATCAATTGCACATCGTATGTGTCCAGACTGTTCAATGTTATCTTTACATAACCCTTATGTCTATGGGCAGAAACTCTAAAATACAAAAAGTTTTCTCCTGCTTTCCAATATCTTGCACCCCAACTATAAACTTTATTTCTTCCACCTGCGAATAGTTGTTGCTGAATTATCGTTGCTACTGTAAAATCTGCCATCGTTTCTAGTTTTTTGGTTCACTTATTAAAGGAAAACCCCCATAGGAAAGTGGGGAAATTTTTATTCTATTGGCATTTGTTTCAAGTCCATTTCTGTATTTGCAGAAACTAAAAATAACAATTCTTGAATATAAGCTATTTTTTGCTCCTCAATAATTTTTGTAAAATTTTCACTTACTATAAGTGAACAAATGTTAGCAATTTTACTTTGCAATATTATTTGTGTAGGACTTATGTTTGTATCTAATTCCTGTATGTTACTTTCAACATTTTCAACATTTTCAGCATCATCATAATGCTTAAATCCTATTCTGCCTTGAACAGACTTGTTTATCTCTTCTGCATTATCTGTGTCGTGGTGCTTATATCCTGTTCTGTTTGTCATAGTTGTAAAGTTTTTGGTTCACGTATTAAAGGAAAAAATCCCCCGAAAAGTGGGGGAATCTCCTTGTATTTTTAGTTAGCTAAAAAATCTCCAATATACAACTTTCCATCTAAAAAGTTTGGTACATAATCACTATCTAAGTCTTCCATATCCTCAGTATCAAAAAATGTACTGTTTTCAGCCAATTCAAGCTCATGACAAGCACAAATGACAAATGACTCATCTCCTCTTGTTGGGTGTTCGAAAAACTCTATTGTTTGCCCTACACTGTTTACAATAGTTCCGTAACTTGTTGGGTTATGTGCCATTAATTTTTTGTAATTCATAATAATAAGTTTTTGGTTCACTTATTAAAGGAAAAAATCCCCCGAAAAGTGGGGGAAATATTTTTAATCTAACTTATAGGCTTTCATTTCGTTATTTTTAAGGTCATAAACTGTTCTATTGTAATGTCCAAACTCGCCTCTTGGCTCTGCGGAAAAACCATGTTCAATTCCTGCATTATCCAACATTGACTCATCAAAAAATCTAATCTCAAACCCGCTTGTCCAACCCCAAACTGTAGGGTAAAAAACAGCTAAAACAGGCTTAAAATTGCGAATCGTACTTGAATAAACACAACTTTCATTTGTATATCTTTTTTGAAAATCTGCTAAAACTTTTAAGCGGTCTTCTATTTTGCCCCTATGTGAAAGTTCAATGGAAACACTATAAACTTTTGTATCATTAGACTCGGTTTGAAAATTTACTTTATTTAACATAATTGTAAGTTTTTTGGTTCACTTATTAAAGGAAACCCCTTAAGGAAAAGTGGAGGGAGACTTTTTAACCTCAAGGGAAAGTTTTAAATAACAATACAAGGCAACAAGGGAAAGTTTAGTATAATCTGTCAATAAAAACAAATAACCTCTTAAAAGTCCTTAAAATACCTTTGGGGAAAGTTAAGGAAACCTTTAAATTTCTTTTTTTTATTTTTTCTTTTTTGTCTGTATTGTCGTAAACCTATAATAATATAAAGGGAGAGTTTTTTAAAAAAAAGGGACTACATTTTTCGCAGTCCCTTTTTTTATGTTTGTATGTTTTTTGTTTTCTTACTTAGTCTGTTACTAAGTAAGTTTCTTTGTTAATTGTAACCCTTGTAAGACTTGCAATTTTGTAAGTACGAATTATTACTTTGTCCTCTAATCCACCTTGCGTTCCACCTTTTGAAACTGGCAATCCTTGAATTAAGTCTTTTTTAATTGGTTTGCCGTCTAATAAATAACTTGTTTCGCCTGACTTAATAAAAATAACCTCTAAATAAAATTCTCCTTTGTGTTCAAGAATTGGCGTTCCTTCAACTCTTACACCCCAAGTACGAGGACTTAATTGAAATTCAACTTCTTTACCTTCTTTATTCAAACGTCTTTGCACCATACTACCATAAGCACTTTTAGTCTTATTTTGAAATACTTGCACTTGACTACCTGCATTTGCTTTTTGCACTTTACCTTGCATAACATTACCTTTGCCACCTGTAAGTTTCACAACTGTTAAAGTATCAAGCCCTACAAATGTATTACCTGAAATACCTGAAATTGTTGGGTTCATTAAGAATTGTACTAAATTTGCTTTGCTAATAGTTTTCATATCTTTTAATTTTTGGTTCACGTATTAAAGGAAAAAATAGATGGAAAAGTGGGAACTAATCCAATACTTTTTTATGTTTATCTTTTCTATTATAGTTTTTCTTACTTTTATATACAGACCTTTTTGTTCTACCTACAATATCTTTATTTGCCTCAAATTCTCCAATTCTGTTTGCTTTTACGTAATCTTCTAATGTTATAGTGTTTTTTACTTTTTTCTTGATTGACATAATAATAAGTTTTTAAGTTCGCTTATTAAAGGAAATAAAACCCAGAAAAGTGGGGAACGAAAAAACACAACTTCAACATATATGGTTTACGTCAAGTCAGAAAGAAAAAGAAAAATAAATAAAAAAAGTTTTTCCCACTTTCTAAATAATGCTTTCCTTTAATACACATACCAATAACTAATAGATATGAGTAACTACGAAATTTCAAACGCAACCGAAACAATAAGAGAATTTAATAGATTGTCAGCAAAGTCTAAAAAATTATTTCAAAATATGAGAGAACAAAAAGGATGTACTCAAACTATTTTACAAATTGTTACAGATAATATTTGTGAAGACTTAAATATTGAAACTATACAAATTTCTTTTTCAGGAAAACAGCCTTCAAGCGGAAGAGGAAAAATTTTAGGAGTATATAGACAAATTGGAACAGGTCTTAACGGTAAAGGCAGAATAGAAAAAAGAAATATTAAGGTTTACCAATATACAGCAAAACAATTAAAACAAGTAGCAACAAAAACAGCGTTTAATACTTTACTTCATGAACTTTGTCATTACTTTGATTATAGAATTTTATACCTTAATAATAGCGTACATACAGCAGGGTTCTATAAAAGAATTTCAGCACTAAAAGATACCTTAATGAAATAGAGGGTCATTAGAGGGTCAAAAAATATAGACCTCTTATTATATCCATATATACTAAGGGGTCTAATTAAGGGTCTTATATATACGGCACGGCTCAATTAGGGGGTCTAATTAGGGGTCTTCGGCTCGAAAGTAAGCCCTATTTAGGGGGTCTAATCTGAGGCCATCCCAGTACACGTCCAAATTTTTTCCCAAAATTTTTCTAGAATTTACAACCATTGTTTCAGAAGATAATCCCCCCAGTCCCCCCAGTCCCCCACGTATCCTTTACTTCCCCACGTATCCTTTACTTCCCCACGTATCCTTTACTTCCCCACGTATCCTTTACTTCCCCACGTATCCTTTTATAATATAGGGGGTAGGCAAATCCTTATGCATGT
>Ga0222628_1000612_pt1 | contig 14049 bp, 14 predicted proteins | sample AntAcemetageno95_FD_179860 | JGI IMG/M metagenome (GOLD analysis project Ga0222628, IMG submission 179860) | Saline water microbial communities from Ace Lake, Antarctica - #95 | ecosystem: Environmental > Aquatic > Non-marine Saline and Alkaline > Saline | place: Antarctica: Ace Lake | collected...
GACACAAACGGAACAGAGATGAAGATCAAGCTCAAGAACGGCTCAATAGTCCAGATAATAGGTACAGACAACTACGATGCAATCAGGGGAACTAACCCTATGGGCTGTGTGTTCTCGGAGTTCGCCTATCAAAACCCGATGGCTTGGGATGTTGTTAGGCCGATACTAAGGATAAACAAAGGCTGGGCATTGTTCAACACCACACCTAACGGAGAGAACCACTCACACGACATTGGAGAGATGGCTAAGAAGCACAAGGGCTGGTTTCACGAGGTATTAACCATAAAAGACACAGGACAACTCACAGAGGCCGACATGGATGAGGAGAGAGCTGAGGGGTACGATGAGGACATGATCCAGCAGGAATACTACTGCTCACACAAGGTGGGTAACAGGGGGTCTTATTATTCTTCTTTGGTCTTGGAAGCTGAAACAGATAACAGGATCACAGATTTACCAGTAGAGAAACATATACCAGTAGATATATTCCAGGATATAGGTAGGAACGATTCATATTCACTAGGGTTTTTGCAGAAGATTGGCAACGAGATAAGGTTTGTAGACTTCTATCAGGATAACGGAAAAGATGTATCACATTACATAGAGTATGTTTTAGAAATGAAATACAGGATTGGTATAGTATATTTACCACACGATGCAAAGCAAAAGAGGGTAGAGGCTAAGAACTCTGTTTGGGAACAATGGGAGGAGGCAGGATTCAGGGTTAAGCTAGTGCCTAAGCACGGAATCAACTCAGGAATACAGGAAACAAGGAAGAAGTTTAAGCGGTTCAAGTTCGACAAAATGCGTACAGTACATCTAATTAGATGCCTAAAGACATATCACAAAGAATGGGACGAAAGAGCTAAGGTGTTTAGACAAGTACCAAAGCACGATTGGAGTAGTCATGCAGCAGACATGGTACGATATGTTTCAGTAGGCTGGGAAGATGACAAAGTGAAAGACACAAGCTACAAAGAATCAGTTGGTGAATACATAGACACCAGTGGTATCATAAACCCTCTCACCCACAAGATAGACAAGAGTAAGAGAATAAACGAGTACACGGGTCAAGCTGAAAGCTATGTCAGCATGGAGTAGGTAGGTTGCAGTTACACTACTATATATGGTACAGTATATGTAGTTATAACTTTCATCAATGGATAAAAGCCTAGATACTCCTTTAAATCAGGACATACAGGACGGTTTGGACAATAAGGCTGTTCAAGGGTATTTGGAGATGATTTCTACAAACAACTCTACTAAGGAAACGCAGATCGCTGAGGATGAAGCTATCAGGGCTTTGCTCAAATCAAACTTCGATATAGCTGATCCAGTAGGGACTAGAAAGCTAAACTCTCAGAGATTATATCAGGCATTGTGGCGCACTCATGCAAAGATGAAGCCACATGACTTTATGATTAACGGTACAGGGAAAGAGATGTACGAGGAGAAGATAGTTACAGCAGGACTTGGAACAGTTATGGATAGAGGCGGTTATGATTCAGCTTTAAGAGATAAGAACGGCATATTTCATAATCTACTTCTAGTGGGTGATGCCATGCTACAGATTGGGGCTAACACTAATAAGAAATCACTAGCACCTCTTTTATACACACCAGTTAGCAGAACTAATGTATATATGGATTCTTTCGCTACAGGATTAAGGAATCGTGGTAGAGCTGGTAGTGCATACAGGGCTTGTGCGGTATTTAGTTATTCGTGGAATCAAGCTACAACAATGTACCCAGAGCTTGCTAAGAAAGGTGGAACAGGGAAGATACCTAGATATGAAAGCCGATGGAAAAACGATTTCAGAAGTGAGGAACAACAGTTAGGACTAGAGGATGAAGTGGAGATAGCTTACGGATATGATATTAACAAGAACAACTTTACAGTATTTGCAGGGCAAGCTTGTACTGTATTAGAGGAGTTTAACGGTGATGACTACCCGTATATTAAAGCAGGAGACCCATATATTCCACTATTACAATGGATATGTATACCTAGCCAAGACGGAGCTTACAACTACGGTATAGGGCATTTGTTGTATAAGTTAGCCATTATAAGCTCAAGGCTATTGAATATGGAGCTAGCACACGCTGAGGATAACACTTACCCAATCACATTTATCAACACTCCACAGGGTGAAGCTGCTGATTTCTTCCAGAAACTTGCAATGGCTGACAAGATGAGGGCTAGTGGTAAGAAGCCTTTTGTAGCTATGGAATATGATGTGAACGATCCAAACGCTAATAAAGCACAAGCACAATCTCTCTTAACACAGAACCTTACAAACGAATGGCAGTTAATCTACAACACTTTAATAGACGAAATACAGATGTTAGGAATCAATTTGAAAGAGTTAATAGGGGGTGGTAAACCCACAGCAACAGAACTATTACTAGATGAAAAGAACTCAGACGCTTGGCTAGAAGGGGTTAGTGAAGTAAACGCTTCAACAGCGCAAGAATGTGTAGAGATAACAATGGACGCAATCACACAGTTTGTACCTAAGAAATCAAAGAAACCACTCAACTTGACAAATACTGTCATGTTCAAAGATAAGAAGATTAGAGCTGATAATGTAACCCTAGGCATGGTATCTACTGAGCTTAAAGATGGTAACTATTTTGTTGAGATAGATTCAAAGAGTGGAAAGATACCGTCCGAGACAATGTTCAAAGCTAAGATGATGAGTGTATTCCCTTATCTACAACCTGGCTCAAAAGCGCAAGCTGACGCAGTTAAAGCGTTTGTTGGGGCAAATGACATGGACTTCTCATTTGAAGCTATGCAAGCACCACCAGAACAAGCACCACAAGGAGGGCCACAACCACCGCAGAACATGGATGAACAGATACAAGGTAAAATGAATAGCTTAAATGTACCAGCATGAGTTTAAAGGAGATCATTAACAACAGAGGCCAAGCAGGAGAGCTAACTAAATGTGAAAAGGTTTTAGGAGATTTAAGCCGAGTGTATAGGATAGCGGACTTCTGGGACATTAACTCAGATATAGTGGAGCTAATAGCAGCTAACGAGTTACTGGACTACGCTACCGAGAGAGATTTTGATTCGAAAGAGTTTGCAGCGTTTAAGTTGGGACTAAATAAGATGGGACAGTTTATGAGTGCGTGTGCTATGGAGCGTAAGGTGATAGAACAGTCGAAGGTTGTTGAGAGCGATGGAGGCTCTCAATAGTCTTTCACGGACTATCGTTACTTACTAATCATATCGTCTTATGGATGAGCAGGAAAACACCGCAGAGGATGAGCTAGGTCTAGCCACCGACACGGATGAGATTGCTGACACCGAAGCAACTGACACAGACAAGGAATCTGATGAGCAGGGGCAGGACACCCTCGATCTTGAAGAAACAGAACAAGATAAAGGGAAGGCCGAGATTGCAAAGGAAAAGCTAGTCAGCGACACAGTCAAGAAGATCAAGTCTGGGGATAAAACCTTAGATGACATCCCAAAAGACCAGGCGTGGCTGAAGCAACTTGCAGAAGCAGAGCTTGGTGTAAATGAGTCAGAAGATGACATCATTGACAGGAAACTTAACGAGAGAGAAGCTACTAAGAAGTTCGATTCTCTCAAGAAAGAGTTAAATGTTACTGATCTCACAGCAGACCAGAAGTCTACTCTTAAAGGGAAATACAAATCCTTGAGAGATAAAGGACTTAGTAAGCTAGATGCACTTGAAATGTCTATGGAGATAGCAGGTGTAGACCTAGAAGAAGCTATGGTTGACTCAAAACGCTACGCAGCTAGGATGAGAACTCCTGGTAGCTACACAAGGAGCGAAGGTGATCCAGAATCCACAGAGAAAAATGAGGGATTCGGTGTACTAGCTAAGAAAGGTAATCCTGAAAAGACTTGGGACTATCTTAAAAAGCAACTCTAGGCTGTGTGAGTAGAGGTGATGAAATTATATTCATAACTTTTACATCATGGCAGTTAACTCACATTCAGCGTTAGCACCAGTAAACTTTATGCCTAAAGTTCAAATGTTTTTGAGCAAAAGGCTAGTGGCAAAAGAGCTTTGTCGCACAGAGTTTAGGGCGCAACTACGCTCAGGGCAGTCTATTGATTGGCCTTACATCACTAGGGGAAGGGCACAAACCTACACACCTGGTACAGATTTGACAATGGACGCTAATACAGCGACTTCAGATACTATGTCAATTGACCAGTCTCGTGCAGCTACTTTCGTACTAGACCCAAATCAGCAAGCACAAGCAGAGGATAAGACTATCAATGCTCAACTTGCTAACGAGATGGCTTATGTTATTGCAAACGACATCGACCAGAAAGTAATCAAACAAGGAACAGATAATGCTGGTTCAACTATTGCAGGTGGAGTATTGAGTGCAGCTACTCTTTATTCTCAAATGACAAACGTAACAGCTACACTACAGAGAGCTAACGCTAACGACGGTGAACTGTTCGCTTTGTTAGATCCAGAAACTTGTGCATTGCTTGCTCAGGTTGAGGTAGCAAACGGATTTAACATGGCAGATTCAGCACTTTCTAACGGATTTGTTGGTAAATCACACGCAGGATTCTATGTTTACAATTCAAACAACCTACCAGCTACAGTAGTAATGACAGCCGACACACAACCTACCAATCTGGACACTATCACAATTGCTGGTGTTACTTGGACTTGTGTAACTGACGGAACTGCTGCAAATGCAGGAGAAATGGCTATCGGGGCAGACATCGCAGACTTCAAGACTATCTTTGTTGCAGCTATCAACGGAACAGGAACAGCAGGTGTTTCTGCATACATTGATGTTTCAGTAGAGAATCGAAGAATTTATCAGCAAGCTGGTGTATCTGCTGCAACATTTGACGGAGATGACTGTACTATTACAGGATTCGGTAAACTTGCTTGTAGTGAGACTTACACGACAGCAACTAACGGATTCGCTGCTGAGATAGCCGATATGCTCTATGGTACGAAGAAATCTATCTCTCTAGGAATGCAGATTGAGCCTACTATGGCTTCTGCTAAGAACCCTGACCGACCAATGGAGAAGAACTACGCTCTACATACATTGTTTGGTAAAAAGGTATTCTACCGAGATATACCAAGACTCGTTAAGGTGACACGCACTTCAACAGCTGCGACTATCTAAAGGTGCTGGGGAGAGCCTAAAATCTCCCCATTTATATAACTCACAAAATTATGCCAATTAAAAATCCAGTATCAGAGCTAGTCCTTTTAGAAGGAGGTGGTGGTATTAAGATGTCAAATGGGCAAGTTGTTGTTTCTGGTTCAGGTGAACTAGGAGAATCAGTTGGAGGTTTAAAGCAATGGGTGGTTATGAAACCTGATGTAGCTGTTAACAGTATAGTAGCAGCAGAGGACATATCAGCAGGAGGTACAATCGTTTGTACTCTTGCTCGCACAATGCTTGATACGCCAAGAAACTTGCTTTACACGCTAACAGATGATGCAAGTACAACCTTAACAGGTATCTTCGTTGTAGTTGGAACAGACCAATTCGGAGCTACCGTAACTGAAACGACTGGAACTGTAACACAGGCAACTGCCGTAGCAGGTACTCAGGTATTTGCAACAATCACAAGTGTAACAGCTACATTAACAAACGCAGCAGCAAGTGATACTGCGGATGTTGGAGTTGCTATTGCAGCCGATGTAGCCAGTTTCGGAATACCAGACGCTCTAGGAGCAGTAACAGATGTTAAGTCTGTGAACTGGATAGATGCAGGAACAACTAAGACGCAGAATGTTGACGCTACTTCAGTAGTGTTAGCAAGAAATTGTTTTAGGCCAGAACAAACTGTTGCAGCAGCAGATGATTATATTATTTTATATGAATCTACAGCAACGGCTTAATCCTTTTAGTGGAGGAGTGGGGTCTCGAAAGAGACTTCTCTCTAAAGGGAATAATCATTTAATCAAATTACTATGGGAGGACTATTAAGAACAAATCAGCAATCAGAAGTTTCAGAGCAAAGAAGGATGCCAGTAGACGGTGTGAATTCTGACGCTATAACAGATGTATCTGCTGAGACAGTACAATTATACTACTTTTCAAGTGGAGTATTAACCACAGACGCAGGACAAGCTGCTGGAGTAATTGTGGTTGGTAAACTAGCTAACAGGAACATTCTAGGAGCATTAGGAGATGTTGTAGGAGATTTCGGAGACACTTCAGTTTCTTTTACTTCAACAGCATTAACAGCTATCAGACCATTCGATCAAATAGCAGTTGAATCAGCAGAGGCAGCAGCAGCTAGTAGTAAGCTAACTCTAACAGCCAAAGCCACAGCAGCCACATCGGGCTTCCAAAATGGAGAATACTGTATAGATCACCGAACAGGTACTATATATGGCGTGAAAGCCTCAGCGCAAGTTACGCTAACAGCAGCAGCTTACAAGGTTAATATCGCAGTATCAGGTGGAGGAGGAGGAATTGCTAGTGATGTTAATGTAGCCAAGTACGGTGGAACAGCAACAACTCTAGGACAGAAAGCAAGTGCAGCTTCTATGCCAGTTGTATTCCCATCAGATCAGAGTTTGGGGGCTACACTAATAGACCCTACTCACTGGAGTCCAAATGACGGCTCAGTAGCTTATACTTCAAATGTAACCATTACCTGTGCAGGATTTCCTTTCACAGTTGACGATGCAAACTGTACTGTTGTGGCTGTTTATTACAAGCCTACAGGTGGGGAGTGGCAATCAGCTTTGGTAAATGGAAGTGGTGGAGTTTCACTTGTAGCAGCTTCAAATGTAATTACAGTGGCAGGTGCAGGTACACCATTTGCATCAGCAGACACCTACTTAGTAGCAATAAAAGAACAGGTAAAATCATTGACCACAGCTACAAGCTCAAAAAGGACAGAAGAAGTAGACCCACTAGACCAAAAGTATGTACCAGATGTACTTATAGACGAAACCAACATACCAGAGACAACTACAGCCTATGCTTATATTGATATGGCGGGATATAGGACTGTTGGAATACAAGGAGATACAAGTGGAGCAACACCTACAGATGTACTTACGGTTACTTTAGAAGCAACTTGTCAGGACGATGGAACAGCAGCAGCTTCTTGTAGCTATCAAGACCTCACAGATGCGCTTACTGGTGCAGCTAGTTATGCTGATACAGATTTCTTCTTCCTAATTAACACACCATTTGCGGTTAAATACTTGAGAGTGAAATACACAACAAGTACAGGCGGAGGTAACGATGCAGACCTTACAGTATATTCAAAACGACTTTATTAATCACTTAGCGATATGGCAGGAAGTACAACAACAAGCGAAGCTCGTAGTCAATCAGAGCTTGTACTTGCAAGGAACACAATTTATTCCTTTAGAATTACTGGAAGTGCTGATAATGGAAATGCCTCAATAAGGCTTTCATGGTATGAACATACACCAAAAGGATAACAATTTAACCCATATAAACATGGAAAATTTAGACACAGCCTTAGACGGCAAGAAGCTAGAAGACCTAGTTGCAGAGAAACCTGCTAAAGAGTCTACACTAATTGAGCCTACAAAGGCTGAGGTAGAAGCAATGATAGCACTTCTTAAAGAAGGAGCATCATACAAGAATATTAGAATGACAGTTCGCAGAGTAGAGATGGACGGAGAGAAACAACTCTCTGCTAAAGGATTCTCTTATGGTCAGATAAAAGAAATAGAACTAGGAATGCAAGCTAAGATAGTAGAACTAAGCCCAGAAGTAGAAGAATAACCAAATTAATATGTCACGATTAACACCAAGTTTTTTAAGTGAAGCAGTTAAGAAGATTACTTTCAGTAATTTGTTCAATTTCTTTTTTATCTCTAATAGAGTTATGATAAGACGTGTGTTCTCCAATGTCTTTAAACAGGTAAAGATTCTCAATTCTGTTATCATTTTTTATCTCATTGATATGATGTATAACTTCACTTGGACTAAGAAATCTTTTAAGATATTTTTCGGCAACAAGCCTATGCTCAAGACAATAATTAGTTTCAACTGGAAATGGATGGTACGGATTATGGATAAAAACATATCCACCAACAATTCTTCTGCCACCTTTCCATTGTCCATTTCTTTTACCATTATTAGTAGATTTACCAATAAGATCTTTAGAATAGCAAGAATGACTGCAGAAAAAACCATAACCTTTTTTAACATTACCAGGAAGTGCTTCAAAAGCCTTAGAACAATACTTGCATCTTCTTTTGACTCTCTTAGATTTGTCCTTACTACAGCAAGCCCTAGAACAATATTTACCTCTGCTATGACGAACGTGCCACTTGGTAATAGTTATTTCCTTCCCACATAATTTACAGGTTGATTTCATAATATATTAATTAATTATAGCCTAAGTATAACACAATATGACTAACATACAACAATTACTAGATGAGAGCGTGTTGTTTCACGATTACAGACGCAGAGATGCACAAGACCTATCAGGTAATAGTAATAATGGAACACTTACTGCTGTGAATTTTGACAGGAATGGTACAAATTTAACTGGTACATCATCAGTGGTTACTGTAGCTGATAGTGTTGAATTAAGATTGGAAGAAATGACTTTGGTTTGTTTTAATCAAGGTGGTTTTGTTCAGTATGATGGTTATTTTCCTAGATTGATTGATGGAAAAGGTATTGATATTTATTTAAGAGTTACAAACCAAATTTCTATAGAAGGTGTACTTGTCGCAATCACAGGCAATAATAAAAAATGTATTGGTGTTTATGCTAAAGACGGAGAAATAGCAGATGCTTACATTGATGGGGTTTATAATAATTCAACTGGTTCAGTAGTTTCAATTACAGCAAATAGTAATACTTTATGTATTAACAATGTAAGTAGTTTATCAAAACAAATGACAGAAGGGCTTTCAAGTATTCTAATGTTCCCTAGAGAACTAACTGCCACAGAACACGCAGAACTTTATGGGTATCTATCAAGTTTAACTTATCCTTCAAAGACAAATGCTAAACCAAAAGTGGAAGACCCAGAACTTTTAGTTGATGGTGATATGGAAGCTGATAATATAACGGCTTGGACAGCTGGGGCTAATACAACACTATCAAAAGAAACAGATTCACCTTATGCCGGTACAAGATGGCTTAAAATATTAAACACTTCAACTTCTAACGGTTCTACACATCAAACTATTTTAACAATAGGAAAAGAGTATTGTGTTACTGGTTGGGGAAGAGGAGATGCTGGAACTGGTAAACCCAGATTATACCAAGGTGGCGGGGTAGGTTTACTCTGGGATGGTACAAATTCAACCAGTTGGCAATACTTTAATATTAGATTTGTAGCATTATCAACTTCATTTTTAATGCAATGTGGTTCAACGACTTCTGCTGATTTTTCAGGTTTTGATAATGTATCAGTACAAGAAATAGGAGCTAATGATTGGAAAACCGATTGGGCTGCTAATGTGAGTGATGCTGATGTAACAGCAGGACTACTAGAAAACACACCATTTACAGTTGGGGCTGGTCAAATTCAAATAAATTCAGATACAATAAACGGACAAGATGTAAAAGTTATCACACCAACACTTCAAGGTTTTGTTTCTATGCCTACAAGCACAATGGGGCAAACGCCAACAGAAGCAGCTTATGGAGAATGGGAGGGATGGTTTAAAACCGCAGTAGGGTGGTCACATTTTGTGATAGTAGGTTCATCTGCAGCAAGAATGGATGACGCTTCTCAAAGTGGTTACTTCCTAGAGATGGGTTCAACGAATGTAAGATTATATGAAGTTACTGGTGGTTCTCCAACATTGATATTTAGAAGTTCAGTAATAGACCCTGATACTTGGTTCAAATTAAATGTTACAAGAACCTCAGCAGGAGTATTCTCTATATATTTTAACGATGTGCTTATGACTGCTGTAAGTGGGACAAATCCAGTAACAAACACAGACCATATAACAAGCAATTATATAGTAATTGAACAAGACGCAGGAGATATGGTTTCACTAGGAGATATATCAGGCAACCACTCTATAGTTAAAAAACTATTATGAATGAAGAAGATTTAAAAGATTGCGTAGTCCGCATGGACGAAAACATGAAATCTCTACACGAGAAGATTGAAACAATCCATGCAATCCTAAAAACAGGCAAAGAGAAGTACGCTCCTATATCTACGGCATTTACAGTAAACAGGATAGTGAATGCGATCTACGGAATACTATCAGCAGTAATCATAGCAGGCATACTAGGTACAGCTACATTTTTCTTTAGCCAAGGCGCAGCAGCATATATATCTTATTTAATAACTACAGCATAATGAAAAAAGCAGGTAAAACAGTAAAACGAGTCCTAAAGTCAGTCAAAGCAGCCAAGAAGACAGTACAAAGAGCAAAACGCAGAGAAGGAAATAAATATACAGCTTAACAATATAATATGGCACTACAAGTACAAACAGCATACGACGCATACACAAGATTCAAGCAGGATATTTCAGATGTATCTGATGCAGACTTTATAGATTGGTGTAGATGGTTACATAACTTCACCTACAGATATTATCTAGGTGTTGAGCCTAACAACTTCTTCACTACACAAGCTTACACAGTTACAACTAGCCCAAGCACACAAACACTCCCTTCTACGCTTAAACAAATGACACAGTTCGGAACAGGGCTATATACTGTATCAAATAGTGTAGCAACAGAAGATCAACTACCATATACAGGCAGAGGCAGTTCAATTAGGGGATATTACTTAGATGGGTCAAATATCGTATTCACTGGAGTAACAGACGAAATATTCTCTATGGTATTCGTACCTAAGCTAACACAGATTGACGCATTAACAGATTATTTCACTATTGATACAACTGATACTGGCAAAGATGTTATCTCCGATGAATGGTTACAGGATTTCGTGATAAAGGCTTTGGATGTGATGTATACACAGTGGGACGAGAATCCTGGAGCAGAAGGTTTCGCAGACGCACGATTCATCAGAACGCTAACAGATTTTCTTTCAAATATCAGAAGAACACCAGGAGTTTACGGACTTGAGGATAGTTCACTTAACTTTTAAAATGTACAAAGCAATTGCTAAACCAAGGGGGTCAAATAGAAGTGTCCAAGTCTCAACAATGGGTCAAAAAGGGCTAAACTTAGAAGGTTTACCTGAAATGATGAAACTTGAGTACGCTAAGAAGATTATTAACTATATCCCTTATTCATACGGTGTAGGCACAAGAGGAGGCGTAGAGGTTCAAGGTACGAAAGCAGGTCTAACAGAAGGCATAACCCTGTTCAAGTATTTCAGAGATGATGTGTTTATTGTGGGTTACGGAACAACTATAGCAACTTTCGATCTAAGCACAGCAACATTCACAACATTAAAGGATGATTTTAGCACTTCAACAAGATGGGGAGGTGATAGATGTGGAGAGTATTTCTTCGTAACTAACGGTGTAGATAGGCCTTATAGGATAGATTCAGCTTATGCGATAGGGATAGTAACTAATGCCCCTATTTGTGATGACATTGCTTTTATAGGGCCAAGAGCTGTAGCTATTTCAATAGAATCAGACGAAACAGCAGTACAGCTATCAGATGTAGACGATGGCTCTAACCCACCGTTTGATTCTTGGGGAACAACTACCTCAGCAACAGATGGAGCGATAGTAAATTACAGAAACGCTGGCAAAGCTAGAACTTGCGTACCTTTAGGACAGTATTTCGTAGTATTTAGTGATGATGGATATTTTGCATTCACAATAGACAGCCCAGGAACGATTAAAAAGATAGAAACGGTTCAAGATTACATGACGGACTTCGGAGGGGCGAGAGGGGCTGTGGCGACCCCCCTTGGCATATTCTACTTAAATGAGCGTGGATTAAACCAAATGACACAAGTCGGGTCTAAAGACACTCCTTATAGTAGACAGCAGAAGTTAAATACTGTTCTTTTGACAGATACTTACTTTGATGATGTTACTGCTGGGAATGTTGATTTGATATACGATAAGAAACAGAGGATTATCTTAGTAACTTACGCTAAAGGTTCGAGTGTGAACAATAAGGTATTAGGATATAAGATAAGTGAGGAGATTGAAGCACTGTTTGAGATTGAGGGCTGGACTATTAACAGATTCACTAAGTATAAGAACAAGATTTACGGATCAAGTTCAGTAGACGGTAGATTGTTTGAGTGTTTTAAAGGGTATACAGACGATGGAGTAGCTATTTCAACTGAATACACACAAGAGTTACCTTTAAACGGCTTATGGAACAGACACTCACTTAAAAGGTTCTATTCTAAAGGATTCTTGAGCTTAGATACTTCTATTGATGTGAATATGGATATATACGATAAGGAGGGTGCGCCTATCTCATCTAAAAGGATTAACAGATGGACACCCAAAAGAAACGATAACACAATAGACGGCTGGGGGACTTCATCATGGGGTAACAGTTCATGGGGTGGAGATTATGACCTTTCTAAGATGATAGAGGTTACTAACTGGTGCAGAGGTAGGATAGCTAATGCACAAAGAATAAGTGTAAGATTTACAAGTGCTGTTACCGAACCGCATATAATAAATTGGTTCTCAGCAGAAATAGAAGACAAAGGATATATCAAAGTCCCAGCAATGACTACAATAACTTAATTAAACATTATGGCAAACGCTACCAAATTACCTTCATTATCAGAAATTACATTTGTGCAACTATCGAGACCAGATGCACCTAACCCTAGACTAGCTTCAGCTATAAGCTCAACAGCTACTACTATTGTGTTAGAAAACCCGCCATTGGATAGTGATGGTGCAGCGATAACAGAAGCTATGCTAATAGGTATAAGAGATCAGAATAGTTATGTTGAAACTGTTTATGTTCCCGCAGGTGGAGTGAGTAGTACAACATTAACAGGATGTATAAGAGGTGTACGGCTAGATGGATTAGATTGGACAACTGGAGATACGGATTTAGCTGTTTCACATAAGGCTGGAGATGCTGTGTTTTGTAATATCTCAGGAGTTATAGGAGCTTTATATACAGCAGCAATCAACGGAACAGTCGCAACAGGTGGAGCAGGATTTACAATTGGAACAGAAGGTGGAGCTGAAACAGTAACTTTATATCGAACAACAACAGCAGGAGTTAAACTAGGATTCTCTAGGTGGCTTCTCGGTACTGGTAAAGCGCAATATTCAAACGATGGTTCAGCTTGGGTAAATTATGAAGATGTAAGCGCAAGTGATTTGTTAAAAGTTAGTGCAGCCGATACAACACCTGGGTATCTCGACACAAAAGTTACAGTAACAAGTGGCGCAGGTGCTACAGTAACAAAAAGTATTACTGATGCAGGAGGAGATGAAAGGTTCAACATAGATGTAGCTTTAAACACTTCTATTTTAGGAGTAGATGCACACGATGTATATACTCCAGCTTATTTAACTGGAGATACAGGAGCAGAAGGAACATATAGCAACTGGTTAGCGGTTTTAGATGGTTCTTTCAGAATAACAGTAGACGGTACTGCGGTGAATGTAGACGCAATAGATTTTACTGGAGTTACTGACATGGATGATGTAGCTGCTATTATACAGGTTGCTCTTAGAGTTGCTACAAGCGGAACAGAAACAGTAGTGTGGAGTACAAACAAATTCGTAATTACAAGTGGTGATGCAACATCTAGTAGTGCAATAACAGTTACCTCGACTTCTAGCGGAACAGTTGGAACAGATATATCAGGAGCAGGTGGTAGTGATTGGATGGATTGTGATACAGGGAATGGAACAGTTACAGATGTTGTGAGAAATGATGCAGCTGATGCAGGGAAATTAACAAAGCTAGATGCTAGTGGGCATATAGATGGTGGATTTATGCCAGATAATCTAAGAGGTGCAGCAGAGACAGGAAGTACAGATATTACAGGTACAGAATTAGAAACATTAAGTGACGGTAGTGATGCAGATGATTTACATAGACACGCATTCACAAAAGAATTAGTAGGAGTGGGAGCTGCAGAAGATAAGCTGTTAAACTTTCAATATCCAATTATA
>Ga0222628_1000614_pt1 | contig 13951 bp, 12 predicted proteins | sample AntAcemetageno95_FD_179860 | JGI IMG/M metagenome (GOLD analysis project Ga0222628, IMG submission 179860) | Saline water microbial communities from Ace Lake, Antarctica - #95 | ecosystem: Environmental > Aquatic > Non-marine Saline and Alkaline > Saline | place: Antarctica: Ace Lake | collected...
CTTAGCACTAATATCTTGTACATCTACATTTAAATCAAAAATTTCTCCGTTTTTGTAAGTCTTACAAACATTTGGCTTTGGAAGACCTTTCCCCTTATCGGTTTGTGAAAAATCCAACTCTAACCAATTGGGTTTTAGGGATTCTCTAAATGTCTGATTCATTTTTTTTATGTCTTCATCATTGTATTTCATAGTATCATCCTCCAAACATTATTATTATATCATAAGAGACAATCTTGTCCTATTGTAATATGTAAAAGAAAAAAGAGAAATTAATCTCTTTTTAAACGGAACATTTTTCGTAATCACATAGGTCATTACTGCATTGTATACATCCTTGTCTCTTAATTAACACTGCTCCACAAGACGGACATAGCTCTCTATCCATTTTGTCTGGTTTATATTTTTGGTTTTCAATAATAACAGTAGTTGTGATTTCTCTGCTTTCATCGTTCTTCTTATTATACCATTTTTCTTCAATAAACATTTTAGGCGGTGTCGCAGGATTTAAATCCTCTGTATTTTCATTGATACCTGCTAAAATACCGATTTTTGCACATCTGTCTCTAAATACAGTCGCACCCTTTAATCCTTTTTTCCAAGCGGTAATATAAATATCCATTACGTCTTCTATGGTCGCGCTATTTGGTATGTTAAATGTAGATGAAATTGCTGTATCTACATATTTTTGGATCGCAGCTTGAACATTTGCACGTTCCATAAATTTTAAATTTTGTGAAGTTATTTTAGTCCATTCTGGTAGTTTTTCTGGTTCAATATCTAGTACTCTTGCCATTTCAAGCGGAGTTTTTTCCCAAACAGTAATCTTTTTCTCTTCATCAAACATACTAATAATTCTTCTCGTATAATTAATTTGGAAGAATGGTTCTACCCCACCACTAATACCAAGAATATTACTGATAGATCCCGTAGGTGCTACACTAAGTAATCTGCTATTTCTTAAACCATATTTCTTTACTAATGCATCAACTTCCGGAGTGATTGTATCTTGATAAAATTTAGAAGAAGATATTTTCTTATAATCATAGAGCGGGAATGTTCCCTTTTCTTTTGCATTTAAAGCGCTTGCTTTTGCAGCGGAATTTAACATATTCTTCATCATTAAATCTAGAAAATCTAGAAATTCAGGTGACCCATAAGGAATTTTCATAGCCAACGCTAAATCAGCTAATCCCATTATTCCAAGTCCCACCTCACGATATTTTTTCACATGTTCTCTTTGTTCTTTTAGTGCGTGTCTATCACCAAGCATTGTTAATAAATCATCTAAGGCAATAATCATTTCTGCAACCACATAATCAAAACGTTCAAAATCAAAATACGCTTCTTCTGTGAATGGTTTTTTTACAAAAACATTCACATTAATACTGGCTAAATTACATGATCCATGAGGCATTAAAGGTTGCTCGCCACAAGGATTTGTCGCAGTGAATTTTACTTCTTCATACTCACTAAGAAAATGGTAATCATTCATGTTGTCAATAAACATGATTCCCGGATCGCCCATTGTGTGAGCAGAGTATGCAATTAATTCTAAAAGGCTTCTTGCTTTTATCTCTTTATCAATTACCTCATAAGGAGTTTCAAAATTCATCGACCACATTGCATCATCTTCAACAGCTTTCATAAAATCATCTGTTAATGCAATGGAGATATTTGCTCCATTAATTTTACTCAAATCTAATTTTGTAGTTATGAATTCAATAATATCTGGGTGATCTATATTTAGTACAAGCATTAAAGCTCCACGTCTAGAGTCTTGTTGTGTATTTAATGTTGTATGAGAGTATTTTTCAGCAAACACCATAACTCCAGGTGTTGTATTCGAACTATTGTTAACTTTTGCTCCCTTAGGCCTGATTTTAGAAAGATTAAGGCCTTGACCACCACCATAACTATAAGTCCTAGCGATTTGATAGTCCACTTTATAGATGCTTTCTAAATTGTCTTCAGGATCTTCTGTAACGTAACAATTACTACCGGTAATATTACCGTCTCTACCTATGGCGTAGAGATTTCTTCCAGCAAAAATTGCTTCTTTATGTCTAAAAATCTTTTCTAAAGAAGGTTTTCCAAAAGATATTCTCTTTAAAAAGTCTTTCTTGCTTTCATTATGTAAGAGATATTTCTTTAAAATCAAATCTTGTCTCTCGTCATTATCATTCCAAGGGTGTTCTCTATCAAGCCTTTGTTTTTCTCTGAATTTAATATAAGCTTTCGCAACCTCATATTTTTTAGTCTCCATCAAGAACAATTCAACACTATCTTGAATTTTTTCAATATTTATTAAATCATTTTTGTGATAATCTTTTGTAATTTCATTCGCTTGCGCTAAACATTCCTGTTCAGTCATATCATCACCAACATTTAGATATGCTTTATGTAACGCATGTGCAATTTTGTTCAGTTTGAACTTCTCTTTTTCACCATTTCGCTTGATAACTTGCATTATAATCCCCCTATATTAAAAAAATAATACATCGATATTTTCTATCGATGATTACATCATTTACACGTTGTAAACATTATATATTATTTATGGTTTTTTTAAAAGCAATTAGAGGAAATTTCTTAAAAAAAATACAACTTTTTTAAAAGTCGTATTTTTTGTTTGTTTATTTCATGTAAAAATATGAATATATCTTATTGCTTTTTCAAAAAATCAATGGTTTTATTGATTCTACTAAGCACTTTTTCTTTGCCTAGAATTTCTAAGACATCATAAAAATTAGGAGTATTTCTCTTAGCGCAAGTAGCTATCCTTATAATTTCAGCATAGTCTCCAACAGTACCAATATACAATTCTGGATTTTTTTTGAAGTCTTTCCCTCTAGCTGCAAAACCCCTATTTACAGCCATCTCTTTTAAGTTTCCAAACCATTCTTCTTGATTTAGTTGTAACCCGTTATTGTTCTTATATTCTTCTAATAGTTCTATTAATAGATTATTTGAGAATTGCTCTTTGAATTCCAACCCTTGATTAAATAGTTCAGTATAATAATCATCATACATAAAATCAATAATTGCTAATACATCTGAATATTTCTCGTAGTCTTTTCTTGGCTTTGCTTGGTCTCTTTCAATATTGATTATTGCTTTAAAATACTTAAAATCACTTTCAATTACTTTACAAAATTTAGGGTCATATTGTTTCGCATAATCGAGAGCATTTTTAGCAAAAATATCAGCGCTCATATGTGCTAACCTTTCCTTAGAAATCGACTTGATTTTTTCTAAATCAAATAGTGCTCCATCCAAACTCATTTTCTCAAATGACAAATCAAACTTGAAGATGTCTTCTTGAGGGTTTTGAATCCGCCATTCTTCAAAATTGCTGTTTGCTAGCGTCATTAGATATTCTAGGAACCCTTCAATTGGATAACCTCGTTCTAGGAAGTAATCAACAGAAGCTTCTTCATCTTTTCTTTTTGATAGTTTTCTTCTATTACCATTATCTAATTTCATAATTACTGGAAAATGACAGTAAACTGGTAATTCAAACTTCAACGCCTTAAACAATTCTAAATGAATCGGAACAGATGGCATCCATTCTTCTCCTCTTGTTACATGAGTTGTGCGCATAAAATGATCATCGACAACGTGAGCAAAGTGGTAAGTTGGTAGTAAATCCGTTTTCATTATAACAATGTCTTGAATGTTTTCAGGAAATTGAATATGCCCTCTAATCGCATCATATAAATCTACTCGATTTTCTTCAAAACCATTTGATTTAAATCTTATAACGCATGAATCTCCATTTTCGATTCTTTGAATCACTTCTTCATCCGTCAATGTTCTACATTTTGCAAATTTTTGATAATAACCAGGTAATAGTTTATGTTCTTCTTGATATTTACGGATATCACTTAATTCTTCATGAGTACAAAAACAAGGATATGCTAATCCTTTGATTAACATGTCCTTTATCACAGTGTGGTAAATACTCTTACGCTCTGATTGAACATAAGGTCCATATTCTCCACCGCTGATATAACTTTCATCTGGGTCAATTCCAAAGATATGTAATTGCTCTAAAACCTTGTCACCGGAGCCTTCAATTTCGCGCTTTTGATCCGTGTCTTCTAAACGCAAGAAAAAGACACCTTTGGTTTGTTTGGCAAACCTAGCACTTACCAATGAAGTAAATACAGATCCAGTATGCAAAAAACCAGTCGGAGATGGCGCAAATCTAGTAACGATTGCCCCCTCAGGCAAGTTTCTCTTTGGATATTTCATTTCTAAATCAGATATTGTTTCTTTAATATTTGAGAATATTAAACTAGCAATCTTTTCTTTATTTGTCATAGTATCGTTTCCCTAATCTATTTTTATTTTTTACATCAACTTTGAATTTATTATTAAAAAGGAAGTACCTTCCAAAAATCAATATAACTACCTCTACAAGTACGATGAGTTCTATTAACATCGGTATCAAACTCTTCCTCTTAACACGAAAATAGTATATCATAAATGCACACAAATATAAAGCATCTAAATATAGTAATTAGCTCATTGACTTGTAATTTTCAATATGTTAATATTAGAATAACAATATTTAAAATTTCATAGAGAATGGTGAAAAAATGAGTGATTTTCAGTATGAAAATGAATTCTTTCAAATCCTTGAAGAAGAACTAGTTCCTGCAGCAGGTTGTACGGAGCCAATTTCTCTTGCTTTTGCAGGTGCTAAAGCGAGAGAATTATTACATGGAATTCCCGATAAAGTATCTATAGAATGCAGTGGAAATTTGATTAAGAACATCCGTTGTGTTACGGTACCCAATACTGGTAATTTAGTTGGTATTGAAGCTAGTTTGATTGCTGGAATTGTTGGTGGAGATTCTTCTAAAGGGTTACAAGTGATTTCTACTATAACAGAAGACCACATCCTAATTATGCATGAATTGTTATTGAAGAAAATCGTAACTGTTCGGTTGCTAAAGTCACCACTTAATTTGCATTATATTTTAACATGTATCAAAGGTAATGAAAGCTGTGAAATAGAAGTAAAAGATATGCATACAAATATTACTTCTATAAAGATAAATAATAAAATAATTTTTGAAAAATCTGCCGGAAACGATGAATACTGTGGCGTTGAAACGGACCGAAGTATTCTGAGTGTACAAAAAATTTATGAGTTTGCAAATAATGCTGATATTCGAAAATTAGAAGAATTATTAAAGATACAAGTTGATTATAATATGGATATAGCCGAAGTTGGAATGAAACAAAATTTCGGAGTTGCAATTGGGCAAACAATTCTAAAACATGATCAATCTATTTATAGTCAGATGAAAGCTTACACCGCAGCTGCTTCAGAAGCAAGAATGAGTGGGTGCGCTATGCCTGTTATCACAAATTCGGGAAGTGGCAATCAAGGGTTAGCAACATCAATACCCGTAGTCCTTTATGCTAGACATAAAAGTATTTCTGATGAAATGATGTATCGAGCTCTAGTATTATCTAATCTCCTAACAATATATCAAAAAAGCTTTATTGGAAGGCTATCTGCTTTTTGTGGGGCTATAAGTGCTGCAGTAAGTAGTGGAGCTACTTTAACATATATTGAAGGTGGTTCTGTTGAGCAAATAAAAATGGCAATCATCAATGCTTTAGCCAATGTTTCTGGCGTTGTATGTGATGGGGCGAAACCGTCCTGCGCTGCTAAAATTGTAACGGGATTGGAAGCTGGATTCTTAGGGCACTTCCTAGCAATGGAAAATCATAGTTATAATCCATATTCTGGTATATTGAAAGATGACGCGGATGAAACCATTCACGCTGTGGGGAAAATGGCCAGGCAAGGTATGAAAGAAACCGATGTAGTCATCTTAAATTTAATGATGGAAAAAGAAAAAGTTGGATAAATTGAACTGAACCCCAAAAAGTAGACACTTAAAAAAAAGTCGTCTACTTTTTTAATTTCTACGCCTAGTAGTATTATAAAAATACATCCAATCATTTACTAAAACTATATATTCTTCCAATGATGTGATATCATTATTATAGAGAGTTTCTTTCTTGAGAATAGAATGAAAACTTTCTATGACTGCGTTATCTAATGGATTGCCTTTTCTAGAATGTGATATGACAATACCATTGGATTCACAGACAATTTTATATTCAGTTGAAAGATACTGAAAGCCTTGATCTGAATGGAGGACTAGTCCATTCAGGTCTTTTGTTTTATGTGTGGCTTCATGCAAGGTGTCCATGACTAACTGATTATCATTTCGATTGCTGATTTTAAAAGCTACCCAGTCTCTAGATTCTAAATCTAATATAGTACTTAAATATGCTCTTTTGCCATTTCTCTCGAGTGTTAAATAGGTAATATCTGTAACCCAACCTCTTTGATTGAAATTGCGTTGTAGCTGGTCTGTTTGGGATTGCTGTTCTATGCGCTTTTTAATGTAATTTGGTTTTATATCTTTGATGTATTTTGCTACTACACCATATTTATTCATAATTCTTAGTACTTTCTTATGATTAACAATCCAGCCATATTCATCTCTTAATTCATCTGTGATTCGTCGATACCCATACGTCTTTTTATTTTCGTTGAATACCTTCTTGATTAATAGATAATCTTGATAATCTCGATCTTTAGTTCCGCGATATTTATAATATGTTGACGTACTGATTTCTAGCACTGCACACATTGTTTTGATTTTATATCTGCGTCTATATCTAGTTATAAATGCTATTTTTTCTCTTGATCGACCTCCTCTAAGTATTCTTGAAACTTTTTTAAAATTTCATATCTCTCCTTGTAATCTATGCTTTCTTCTTTTCTGGGTCTTCCTTGTTTACTTATGTCCAATCCATTGTCTCTTTTATATATCCTTACCCAAGACTGAACTGTTTTTGAACTAACTCCGTATTTGTTTCCTAAGTATACGTAGTTTCTTCCTAACTCGATTCTTTCTTTTACTGCTTCCGTCCTTATTTCAAGTGGAACTTTCTTAAATCTTTGCCCTTTACTTGCCATTTTAATCTCCTTTACTCACGCCTCAATTAGGCTTTTCTCTTCACTTCGTTCATTAAAAGCCTTATCTAAAATATATCATATCTATCTCTATATAAAAAAGATGCTAGTATATAATCACTAACATCTTATATTATTTGACTTTTTTTTAAGTGTCTACTTTTTGGGGTTCACTATAAAATTTCCAACTTTTTATTTTGCTAAAGCAAATTTCATAATTAAACTACATACAACTTTTCCATCTACGGAAGCAATTCCTTCAGCAATCCCAATTCCGCCTTTTTCATTTAGAAGTTTAGCTTCTAATCTGAGGGTATCTCCAGGAACTACTTTTCGTTTAAATTTACATTTATCAATTCCTGCAAAATATGCTAATCTACCTTTATTTTCTTCTAAAGTAAGAATAATCACAGCTCCCGCTTGCGCCAATGCTTCAACTATTAAAACACCAGGCATAACATGTTCTTGAGGAAAATGACCACAAAAGAACTGTTCATTAGCTGTTACATTTTTAATTGCTACTGAATAATCTCCTGGGACTAACTCGATAACTTTATCGATTAATAAGAATGGATATCTATGAGGTAATATTTCTTGTATTTGATTGCTATTAAGTATCATAATCTACTCTCCTTTAAATTTCTTAAAAACCAATGTAGCATTATGTCCACCAAAACCTAGACTATTTGTGATTGCTACGTTGACTTCTTTTTGAACGCCTAGACCTAATGTGTAATTCAAGTCACATAGAGGATCTAATGTTTTTGTGTTAATCGTTGGTGGAATATAATCATCATAGGTGCTTAACAAGGTGAACAATGCTTCAATCGCTCCACTAGCGCCTAGTAAATGCCCTGTCATTGATTTTGTACTAGACACATTAAGCTCATATGCATGAGTACCAAAAGCTTTCTTAATTGCCAATGTTTCCACTTTATCATTTAGAGGCGTTGATGTTCCATGAGCATTTATATAGTCTACATCTTCGGGTTTTAAATGTCCATCTTCTAATGCCATTAACATACAATTCTTTGCACCGCTGCCTTCGGGATCTGGACTAGTGACATGTGATGCATCACAAGTAGCTCCATAGCCCACGATTTCAGCATAGATGGAAGCTCCTCTTTTTTTTGCGTGTTCATATTCTTCCAAAATCATAGTACCTGCGCCTTCACCCATTACGAATCCGCTTCGGTCTTCGTCAAACGGAATGCTCGCATGTTCTGGATCATTTGTTTTACTCAATGCTTGCATAACTGCAAAGCCAGCAATACCAAGCGGTATGATTGTTGCTTCAGAACCTCCGGCAATAACAACTTCTAAGTATCCATCTCTAATCGCTCTGAATCCTTCACCAATGCTATTCGCAGCACTTGCGCATGCAGTTACATTACTAATTGAGATTCCATGTATACCATGTTCAATTGCAATATTACCAGCGCCCATATTAATAATCGCACTTGGAATAAAATATGGACTCAAACGATTGTAGCCTTTTGCTTTTGCCTTATCTTCTTGTTCTGCAATTGTTTCCAATCCACCGATACCACTTCCATAATATACACCAACACGATAAGTATCCATTTCTAAGAAATTTATTTTGCTATCTGCAACTGCTTCGTTGGCAGATATAAGAGCAAGTTGAACAAAACGATCCATTCGTTTTAATTGTTTCTTGCCAAAATATTCTTCAAAATCGAATCCTTTAATCTCTCCCGCAACTTGTACATCATATTCACTCGCATCATATTTTTTAATGAAGTCAATTCCATTCACTCCATTTTTTGCATTTGTCCATGATGTTTTTGCATCATTACCTATTGGAGTAATAGCTCCAATACCTGTTACAACTACTCTTCTTTTCATATTTTCCTCCACATTCCTTTAAATCATTCCGCCATTGACATTAATTACTTGACCAGTAATATAAGCTGCTTCATCACTTGCCAAAAATGCACATGCGTTTGCAACATCATTTGTAGTTCCAAATTTATTTAAAGGAATTTGTTTTTGATAAGCTGTTTTTACTTCTTCTGGAAGTTTCTCAGTCATTTCTGTTTCGATAAATCCAGGTGCTACCGCATTTACTCTAATATTTCTGCTACCGAATTCTTTTGCTAACGATTTTGTTAACCCAATAATACCTGCCTTTGAAGACACGTAATTTGCTTGGCCAGGATTACCTATAATTCCAACAACACTTGTAATATTTATTATGGAACCAGATTTATTCTTTAAGAAATGTCTAGTTATATTTTTACACATATTCCAAGTTCCTTTTAAATTGACATTGATTACTTGGTCGAAATCTTCTTCTGTCATACGTAACATTAGATTGTCTTTTGTAATCCCAGAATTATTTATTAATACATCAATTTTTCCAAACACTTCCAATGTCTTTTCAATGATATTTTTACTATCCTCAAACTTAGAAACATCTCCTTGTACTACTAGAGCTTTCCCTCCAAGTTCCTGGACTTTCACCGCTATATCCTTCGCTCTTGTTTCAGAAGAAACATAATTGATAACGACATTCGCTCCTAAACTAGCAAACTTTAAGCAGATTGCTTCCCCGATGCCTCGGCTACCACCAGTAACCAAAACTGTCTTATCTTTAAATGTAATCATATTATCCCTCCAATTTCAATAATGTAGATTCTAATGATTTCATATTTTCTACATTTAATATTGTTAAATCTCGATTAATCTTTTTTACAAAACTACATAATGTTGTTTTTGGACCTATTTCAATAAATGTATCGATTCCCTCATTTATCAGTTTCTCAATCATTTGATAAAATAGAACACTATTGGTTATTTGATCAACCATAGCTTTCTTTATATTCTGGTTATAAAAATCACCAGTTACATTAATTAGTAAATGCTTACTTGGTTCTTCTAAATGGATTTCCTTTAACAATGTCTCGAATCTTTCACTCGCTTTCATCATAAAATCCGTATGAAACGCTCCACTTGTATTTAGAAGTATAGCTCTTCTAGCGCCATGATTTAATGCTAATTGAGATAGAGATTTAACCGCTTGAGTTTCACCGCTAATCACGAGTTGCCCGTAAGTATTGTAATTTGCAATTTTCACATAGCCATCTGCTTGGTCTATCAATTCTAATAAATCCTTAGCGTCCATTCCTATAATTGCGCTCATTGATCCTGGATGTTCGGTTGAAGCTTGATTCATATATAAACCACGCTTTTCAATAATCTTTAATCCTGTTTTAAAATCAAACACGTTATTATGTAAATATGCCCCATATTCTCCTAAACTTAGTCCTAGACTATAGTCAGAAAATACGTTGTGTTCCTCTAAAACCTTAAGGATTGCTTGATAGAACACAAACATGGATGTTTGCGTATATAACGTATCATTCAATTTTGCTTCATCTTCAAAAATAATTTTAGAAATATCATATCCTAAAATTTGATTTGCTTGTTCAAATACCGTTCTCACACAGTCATATTGGTCATATAAATCTTTTCCCATACCTACATATTGTGAGCCTTGACCAGAAAACATAAATGCTATTTTCATGTAATAATTCCTTTATAAACCAAACTTTTTTCAAAAATATCTTTTAGAATTTCTTCACAAGTTCTAATTTCTTTCACTAAACCAGCGGACTGTCCAGCCATGAAACTACCACCATCTAAATCACCATCTAATACCGCTTTTCTCAAAGATCCCAAAGTTAATTTTTCCAATTCGTCCAAACTTGCATTTCCATATTTGGTCAAGTTTAGATATTCTTTAGCCATCTTATTTTTCAGCACTCTTACTGGAGCCCCAGTATGTCTACCAGTGACAACAGTATCTGTATCTTTAGCGTTGATCACTTTATTTTTATAGTTTTCATGAATTGGGCATTCTGTGCTTGCAAGTAAAACCGTTCCTATTTGAACCCCTTTCGCTCCCAAAACAAAAGCAGCGTCTAGTCCTCTACTATCTGCAATACCACCAGCAGCAATAACAGGAATACTAACAGCATCCACCACTTGAGGTACTAGTGTAAATGTTGTGATTTCTCCAATATGCCCACCTGCTTCTGTACCTTCTACAACCAAAGCATCGGCTCCAGAACGTTCTAGTCTTTTTGCAAATGCAACGCTAGGAACAACGGGGATAATGATAATCCCTGCTTTTTTCCATTTTTCCATATATATTCCGGGGTTACCAGCACCCGTAGTTACTACTTTAACGCCTTCTTCAATAACCACATCACTAATGTCTTTTGCATGTGGACTCATTAACATGATGTTCACTCCAAATATATTATTCGTTAATTCTTTGGTTTTACGAATTTCATACCGAACTCTGTCAGCATCCCAGCCTCCAGAACCAATTAGTCCAAGCCCACCAGCATTGCTAACTGCAGCTGCTAATTCGTGAGTTGCAATATTTGCCATTCCACCTTGAATAATCGGGTATTTAATCCCTAATAAATCTCTAATGTCCATGTCATCCTCCTAGAATGTGATTAATGCTCCGCCCCAGGTTAATCCACCACCAAAAGCTACTGTAATAAATTTGTCTCCGCGTTTTAAGAAATTACTTCTTACCGCTTCATCAATCGCAATCGGAACACTCGCAGCTGATGTATTTCCATAATGGCTAATATTTGAATACATCTTATCCATGCTAATATTTAAATCCCTCGCGGATTTATCCAAAATCCTCATGTTAGCTTGATGTGCAATATAACAATTCAAATCATCATCCGTAATTTGATTTCTCTCCATCAAAGTGTGTACTGTTTTTGGCATAATTCTAGTAGCGAATTTAAATACCTCTGCACCCTTCATATGAATGTGGTCTTGTGGACTGATTTTATTTACTGCAGGATCTTTTAAATCCGGATTCTTACAGTAAAGTAACATATCAACATCACCTTGAGACCCTGTGATAATATCGATGATTTTATTTTCTTCACTTCTGCTGATCACCATAGCTCCTGCACCATCTCCAAATAGTACACAAGTATTTCTATCGCGCCAGTCTGTGAGTCTTGTTAGCGTCTCTGCGCCTATAATTAAAGCATTATGAAATGCTCCACTTTTGATCATTTTATCTGCAATTTGTAGCGCATAAATAAATCCACTACATGCTGCATTAATATCAAATGCTGTAATACCTTCAATTTCCAATTTTGCTTGAAGTAAATTAGCTACTGCTGGAAAAGCATAATCTGATGAAACTGTTGCGACTATGATTAAATCAATATCTTGTGTATCGATATGTGACGTTTCAATTGCTTTTAAAGCAGCTTGATACGCTAAGTCCAATGTGCTTTCACCTTCAGACATATGTCGTTCTTTTATGCCTGTTCTTGAATAAATCCATTCATCATTCGTATCAACAAATGCTTTTAAATCATCATTTGTATATACCCGTTTTGGAACATAACTTCCTGTGCCTAATATTTCTGTATAAATCATCGTTTAATACCTCCAAGGTTATCATAATTAAATCGTTGTAAAAATCCATAATTACGAACCTTGTAATTTCTTTGGTAGTGCAGTTCTGTTCCACTGAGTCCTCTTAATTTATAAAATTCATTCATGATAGCTTTTTTGGTTTCAATAAAGGTTTTCTCTTTATTAAAATGAGCTCCTCCAAGAGGCTCTTTTATAATCCCATCAATAATATCAAATTCTTCTAAATCGTAAGCGGTTAATTTCATGACTTCTGCCGCTTGAGGAGCTTTGCTTGCATCTTTCCATAAAATCGTTGCGTACCCTTCTGGGCTAAGTATAGAATATATAGCATTTTCTAACATCAATACTTTATTCGCAACACCTAATGCTAAAGCACCTCCACTACCACCTTCGCCTATCACTACTGCTATTACAGGAACGGTCAGATTACTCATCTCTAATAGATTCTGCGCGATCGCATGACCTTGTCCGCGCTCTTCTGCCCCAATTCCAGGATAAGCTCCCGGTGTATCAATCATTGTAATTATCGGTCTTTGAAATTTTTCTGCTTGTTTCATTAATCGCAATGCTTTTCGGTATCCCTCAGGGTGAGGCATTGCAAAGTTTCTTTCTAAATTGTCTTCTAATGTTTTTCCTTTTTGTTGAGCAATTATAGTAAATGCATACCCATCAATTCGTCCAATTCCACCAACAATACTCTTATCATCACGGAATAATCTGTCACCGTGCAACTCGATAAAATCTGGAGACATAAATTTAATAAATTCTAATGCGGTTGGTCGTTGTTGGTGTCTTGCTAATAATACTCTGTCCCATGCAGTGAGTTTTGTCATTTCTTTCATTTTATAGTTTTCGATTTCTTGACGAAGTTTTTCTACAGACTCACTACTTCCCATATCCTTAATATTATCTTCTAATTTTTTTAGTTTTCGTTCTTTTGCTAATATATCCATTAGTATGACCTCCTATGAAATGATAGAAGTTTTGCAAGGGTCTCTTTTAATTCTTTTCTATGAACCACTTTGTCAATGAAGCCTTTTTCTTGTAAAAATTCAGCTGTTTGAAATCCTTCAGGCAATGTTTGGTTAATGGTTTGAGCTATAACTCTAGGTCCCGCAAAGCCAATTAATGAATGAGGTTCTGCTAATATAATATCTCCTAGAGTTGCAAAACTAGCTGTAACACCGCCAGTTGTTGGATGTGTTAAAACGCTAATGTAAAGAAGCCCCATTCTGCTGTGTTTTGCAACCGCAGAACTGGTTTTAGCCATTTGCATCAAACTAAATATTCCCTCTTGCATTCTCGCTCCACCAGAAGCCGTAAAGATAATGATTGGTATTTTTTTATAGATAGAGTATTCAAAGCTCTTCGTTACTTTTTCACCAACGACACTTCCCATACTTCCCATTAAAAAATAACTATCCATAACACCAATTACACATGGTTGTCCAAGTATTTGTCCGAATCCATAAATGTATGCTTCGTCAAGGT
>Ga0222628_1000615_pt1 | contig 13928 bp, 14 predicted proteins | sample AntAcemetageno95_FD_179860 | JGI IMG/M metagenome (GOLD analysis project Ga0222628, IMG submission 179860) | Saline water microbial communities from Ace Lake, Antarctica - #95 | ecosystem: Environmental > Aquatic > Non-marine Saline and Alkaline > Saline | place: Antarctica: Ace Lake | collected...
AACAATACACGATTATGCATTATGTAATAATTTTGATTACTTTGTAACATTAACATTTGATAGAAAGAAATATGATTCAACAAATATAAAATTACTAAAATCTCAAGTAGGTCAATGGCTTAATAATTTCAAGAAGAGAATCAATCCAGAGCTTAAATATCTTCTTATACCTGAACTACATAGCGATAAAGAGCATTTCCATTTTCACGGTCTTATATCAGGCATTAAAGATATAAATGAGTTTAGAGAGTCAAGCAAAGGCGTTATGCGATACAACTGGATGTCTTGGCATTATAAATTCGGTTTTACTTCACTTGAAAAAATCAGATCACTTGAATCTGTAAGTAAGTATATTACAAAATATATAACCAAAGACTTAGTAATAGAATTTAATCAGCAAAGATATCTTGTCTCAAAAGGTTTGAAGAAACCTGAAACATTATTAGAATATAATAATTATACTGCTGAATTACCATGTGATTTTGAAAACGACTATGTAAGAATCTTAAATATTACTTCTTATGATATGTTGTTCGAAATATTAAACATAATATCAAACAATAGAAAGGATGATGAATATGTTATTGACACAAGCGATTGAAGAATTTAGAAAATATACTAAAGTTACTAAAGCTTTGGGCACTCAAGAATATTATAAATATTATCTAAAAACTCTCAATAATGAGTTAGGTTCTTTGGACTGCTCTGAAATCAATAACAACATGATTCTTGATTATATTATTAAGAGAAGAAACTTCAATCCCAAAGTTTCAAACGCAACTATAAACAAACACATTGTAACTCTTAAAACTGTTGTAAAATACGCAACAAGCAAAGAAATTACATTTTCAAAACTAAAAGAAAGAAAAATGATAATACCAACAATTTCAAAATCAACATACTCAAAGATATTTGAATACTACCAAAAACACATGAAAGATAACTATACTTTCCGAAATTATGTATTTTTGAAACTAATGCTTGATACAGGACTAAGACTGCATGAAATAATTAACATAAAATTACGCAATATTGATTTAGATACTTCTTCAATTCATATCAAAGTAACAAAAACCGATGTTGATAGATATGTTTGTTTTACAGAATCAACCAAAGAATTATTGATAAAATTTATCGTTACTCAAAAGATTAAAGAATATCTGTTCTATGACTTCAAAACAGGAAACAAACTCACTACATCATCAGTAGAAAGCCTTGTATATAGACTTAAGATAAAACTTAATATTGAAGAAAACATAACCCCTCATAAATGGCGACATACTTTCGCAACAAATTTCTTAAAACGTGGTGGCGATTTAGAAACATTAAGAATACTGTTAGGACATAGCAATCTTAAGACAACACAAAAATATTTACATCTAAGTAAAAATGATATCGTAGATAATTATAAGAGCATAATGAATAATATTATAAATAGCTGACTTTTAAGAAAGTTACTACCCCCGAGCGCGACACATGGACAAACCATGATTTTTGCATATTTTCGCAAATAAAAAAAGCCACAAAATGGCTTTATATCTATCTTAATGGTGGTTCGGGCAGGAATTGAACCAGCGACACATGGATTTTCAGTCCATTGCTCTACCGACTGAGCTACCGAACCATAAAAAAGTGGCGGTCCGGACGGGATTTGAACCCGCGATCTCCTGCGTGACAGGCAGGCATGTTGACCCCTACACCACCGGACCTAGTTTTTTTAATTGGTTGCGGGGGAAAGATTTGAACTTTCGACCTCTGGGTTATGAGCCCAACGAGCTACCAGACTGCTCCACCCCGCGATGTTTGCTTTTTAATTGTAACAAAAGCATATGAAATTGTCAATCCATTTCGTAAAATGGTGGAGCATAGCGGGATCGAACCGCTGACCTCCTGCGTGCAAGGCAGGCGCTCTCCCAGCTGAGCTAATGCCCCAAAAATAAATCATGGTACCCGAGGCCGGACTTGAACCGGCACATCATTGCTGACATTGGATTTTAAGTCCAACGCGTCTACCTATTCCGCCACTCGGGCAAGTGGTGACCCGCAGGCGATTCGAACGCCTGACCCTTTGATTAAAAGTCAAATGCTCTACCAACTGAGCTAGCGGGTCATTTAAGCGTCGACAGAATCGACTACTTCATTAGATGTCAATCTTGGGAATCGAACCCATATCCTTGGCTTTGCCATTAAGCTATCTTGACGTGTATGGCGGAGAAAGAGGGATTCGAACCCCCGCGGCGCTCTCACGCCCTGTCGGTTTTCAAGACCGATCCCTTCAGCCGGGCTTGGGTATTTCTCCGTTTGAATGATTTTTTATAAAAAAACTGGTGGACCCAGTAGGATTCGAACCTACGACCGATCGGTTATGAGCCGATAGCTCTGACCAACTGAGCTATGGGTCCTACTAATGGTAGCGAAGGAGAGACTTGAACTCTCAACCTCACGGGTATGAACCGTGCGCTCTATCCAGTTGAGCTACCCCGCCAAAAATACATTAAATTCTGGTGGAGCATAGCGGGATCGAACCGCTGACCTCCTGCGTGCAAGGCAGGCGCTCTCCCAGCTGAGCTAATGCCCCATAAGAAATGGTGGGCCTAAATGGACTTGAACCATCGACCTCACGCTTATCAGGCGTGCGCTCTAACCACCTGAGCTATAGGCCCCTACAAATAATTTCTTTTAGCAATGCGAATAATATTTTACTATTTATACATTTATTTGTCAATTGTTATTTTCCATAAATTACAAAAAGTATTCTATTTTTAATATATTCTCTCCATATTATCCCTTTAGCTAGGTATTATGCTCATTTTTCTGGATATTTAATTTTATTTTTCTCCATTTTTTCCCTAATTATCACTTCTGGATCAAATCCCAGGTCTGAAACCATAGCTAAAGCATAGATTAATACATCAGCCAATTCTTCTTTGACGTTTTCAATATCTGGTTTACTGTCTTCCCATTGATAATTTTCTAAAAGTTCAGCTGCTTCAATAATAATAGATTTGGCTAAAGATGACGGTGTATCATGATCTCTCCAACCTCTATTATCACGAAATTTAATTATTTCATCAAGAATTTTCTTCATTTGCTTCTACTACTTTCTTAATTCGTTTTTTTAGTTCTGTTCGGTCAATGATAACAATTCTATCACAACCCATGCATTTAATTTTACAGATGACTCCAAAACTTGTTATCTTCCAAAGGTTTTCTCCACAGGGATGACCTTTTTTTAATACTAATATGCTTCCTTGTTCAATTACAAAATCTGGTTTATTCATTTTCTAACTCCAATGTTTTTTTGAACCATTCGAGTTCTACATTATCTTGGAATGTGATAACTAGTTTGTTTGATGATACTTTTACAGGTGCTTTTAATAGTACTTTTGCATTAATGTAGTCTTTTGTATTGTTTAATCCATCTTGAAAATCTTGATCAATTGTTCTTCTTTTTATTTTTACTTTTTTCTCTTCTTTTTTTACTAGATTTTCAATGTCTCTAACTGTCAATTTCTCTTGAATTATCATCAATGAGATTTTTTTGATTCGATTGATATCCTTCAACTTACTAAGAGATCTTGCGTGTCCCATCGTTATATTACCCTTATTGATTTCATTTAATACATCATTTGGTAAAGATAGAATCCCTAAAGCGTTAGAAACATAGGATCTACTCTTACCAATTTTTGTTGCTAATTCTAAATGTGTTAAATTCAAAGACTTAATAGCATTTTGATATGCTTCAGCCTCTTCAACAATGGTCAAGTCTTCTCTTTGAATGTTCTCTAATAATGCTAGTTCTGCTAAATATTGATTATTATAGTCTCTTACAATGGCTGGCACGGTAGAAAAACCTGCAATCTTAGAAGCTTTGCATCTTCTTTCGCCTGCGACCAACATGTATCCGTTAGACACCCTTTTTACTATAACAGGTTGTAAGACTCCATTGCTGCGAATGGATTCTGCTAATTCATTTAATGATTGCACATCAAAATGTCTCCTAGGTTGAAATGGATTAGGAGCTACTTCATCAAGATTAATATCAATCACTTCTTCTTTTTCAATATCAGTAATTTCGTTTTCTTTTAATAAGTCACTTAAGCCTCTTTTAATAAATTCATCTTTATTCATTGCGACTGATCACCTCTTTGGCTAACTTCTTATATCCCACTGAGGATTTACTCTTAGGAGAAAATACCGTTACAGGAACTCCATAAAATGTTGCGTTGGAGCAAGTAATGTTGCGCGGTATTATCGTTTGAAATACCTTTTCATTAAAATATGTTTTAATTTCATTCACAATTTGATAGCCAGAATTTACTCTAGCATCTAACATGGTTAATAGAACTCCATATATCGTAAGGGTTTCACGGTTTACTTTTTTCTTGGTTTGAACCAAACGAATCGTGTTCAATAATTGAGTAAGTCCATCCATCGCTAAAAATTCACATTGTACAGGGACGATAACTCCATCAGATGCCATAAGAGCATTTGCGGTAATATATCCTAGAGATGGTGGGCAATCTATCAATACATAATCATATCCTTTTTTGGCTTCTTGTAATAGAGAATGAAGAATAAAATCTCTATTGGAATCTAGAATAATCTTTTCTTCAATTCCTTCTACTAATGTTTTTGCTGGCAAAACATCAATTAAATCATTTTTTGTTTTTAGTAATACTTCTTGAAATTCTGCCTCTCTTGTAAAACAGTCAAAAATTGATTTTTCAAAACTACCTCTATTTATTCCCATACATGTAGTAGCGTTCGCTTGATAATCTAAATCAATTAATAATATTTTCTTTCCAAGGTCTGACAAAGAACTCGCTAAATTAATAGCGGTTGTTGTTTTTCCTACTCCACCTTTTTGATTGGCTATTGATAATACTAAAGTCATATTCATACCTACTTTTTATTTGTCATATATTTGACAATCATATCGTAATTATCATTATAAAATGCAATTACTTGCGGATTAAAGAAATCTTGTAAATCCACTTGATCAAATATATTAACTTTAATTTCATCTTCAGAACGCTCGATTTGATTCCACTCTCTATCCTTCTCTATTTCATGAGAAATATAAGAATAGATCAAGCAAAACGCGATGATTTGTTCGTCATTATAATCTGTTAAGTCTTCTATTTTGTAACTATATCGGTTTTTCATATTGTTATCACTATCTTGAAATCTCACGTAAAAATTAATCATCATCGAGAACATGTCTGTATTTTCACTTAATAAATATTTGCCAAGCATATTGGATGTTTTTTTCATTGCTACGGAAATTTCTTGATTATCTAAGATAGAAAGCAATCCTTTTTCATGAATGTATACATATAAGTCCATTAGGTTTACAATTTCTCTTCCGTCTTTCATAATCTGTTCTGCTATGAAACGACTCAACTCAAACGCGGCTTTTTGAAATTCCAAATCTTCATACATCGGGGATTTATGAGCATCTTGCCTTACATCCTCTAAGTAATATAAAATATCCTCTTGATAGTTGTGAATAACATGATTCATCTTTACCCATTCATAATTTAAATCCGTATAGATTTTTTCGTTATGGAGGATTTGAATTAGATTTATTAAATAGAACAACACTAATATCGCAATATAGATATATACAGCTCCTGTAATATCAGCGGAAGTAACAAGTCCTTCTCGGAATGTTAAGGTATAGTATACCCCTAATATCACTACCAATGTTCCATATACTAAGTATGAAAATAATTCTTGATAGAAAATTATAATACTAAGCGAAATATAAAAGAATATATATGCGTAAAAACTGTTAACACCTTGCGTATAATAAAGCATTAATAAAATAGAATAAATTATAGACACTTGAATGGCAACCAAAGGTTTACTAAATCTTAGCAGAAGTAACATAACACCCATTAGTACAAATAAACCTGAAATTGTAATTACTTTCATAAGGACCGAATAGTCAAAAAATGTAGAATAAGGAATCGTTAAGATTGTTAAGAATAATAAGAACCCCATAACCAACCATACTTTGATTTTTCGAACTTCACTCATCGGGAGAAATTCTGTGTTGAATACTTTTCTAAAGAACTCTTTCATGATGTACCCCCCTTGCCAAAGGCATCAGAGATAATCGCATCAAACACATCGGAATTTTCTTGATAAATCTTCATCACTTTAGAATCAATGTAATAGAAATAATCAGTGCCTGTAATCGTGGAGAATATTTCTTCATTTGTCAACTTCTTCATTCCTAGCAACCCTTTTTTAAGTGCTACATAAAAGATTACAAATGCTAGAATCTTAACTTCTGTGGTATCTGATTGTTTATTAAAACTCTTAAAATGAGTAGCGGAAAATATTTCTCTTTTCTTAATACTTGATTCCCTTGATTTATTTACTTTAACTCCAATTTTAGCCAATAAATTCTGATTACTGATTAATAGTCGTCTTAATCTAATCAAATCTCGTTGATCATAGTCAGAATACTTCTCTAGTATCTTCTCATCTGCGATATTAGCCTCTAAATCCTTTAGTATAGCAATCTTTTCTTCAAAGATGTTAGGTAACTCAATCTTCTCACTAAAAGCCTTTAAAAACTCGTTTGTGTGGTCATAATAATCCATAAAATTCTTATCTTCTTTATTCGTTTTATGTTTGAGTTCAATTAATAAACGAATGTTTCGATATTCCAACTCTTTCGATTTTGCTATTTGATTATAAAAGAATGATTTTTCTTTCATAATAATATAAGCGGAAATCGATAACATCATTAAAAATAAAATAGAAAATAATGTAATACTAAAGTTGCTACCACCGGTTGAATTCTGTGCTAATAATAATTCTGGAAAATTCACAACAGTAAGAATAATTACGACAATAAAATATATATCACTAATGATTAATACTTTCATATCCTGATAGATTGCACACACGCAGTAAGCAACAAATAATAGTGGAACAAAAGATGGAGATTGGAAAAACATGATCATTGCAGTTGCGATAGAAAACATTCCAAGTGTTGAAATATATTTATTCATTTTCAAATAGGAATACTCACTGTCTCCATACGCTGATAAAACAAAATTAATAATTAATAGAAGCAAATATCCTAATGCAATTGGGATAATTGATGCTACAGAATAATTTGTTAATATCATATAAGCTACTGTCAAAATCAACATAACAAAAAACACACCGGATACAATATAATTCTTCCCGCGAAGATTTTTAATTTCTAGATATTCACGATATTGTTCGATTTCTGAAAATGCATGTGTTTTCTTAGTTTGCAATAGCTCCTCCTACAAAGGATTATTTTTGATTTTGCCAAAAATTCTTGGATGTATTGGTTTTGTTGCTTTTATTTTTTTTATGATAATTAATACTCTTACCTCATCATCATTAATGTTGTATTCTTCTACAACTTCCACTTGCCCGCCCAAAGTTTCAATAGCGTTCATAGCTTCTTCGAGTTCTTCTTGATAGTTTATCGATTTATATGCAATAAAATATCCGCCTATTTTTACAAACGGTATGGTCAATTCTGCCAAAATATTTAATCTAGCAACAGCTCTTGAAGTGACAATATCAAATAATTTCTTTTTACTTAACTCTTCTGCTCTGCCATGAATTAGCGTGACACCTTCTAAAGACAGTTCATTCGTCAAGGTTTCCAGGAATTTGATTCTTTTATTTAAGGAATCGACAATTGTGATATTCAAATCATCTTCAACAATTTTAAGAGGAATGGAAGGAAATCCAGCTCCCGCGCCTACATCCAAAAGTGTTTTGTGTTTTAAATTTACACATTTTGTAAGTACAATTGAGTCATAGAAATGTTTATAATAAACGGAATCAATATCAATAATTCTAGTTAAATTCATAATTTTATTAGCTTCTGTTAGGGATTGAAAGTATTGGTAGAATTTAGGATTATCCAATAATTTATTTAGATCTACATCTAGATTTGTTCTTTTCTTATACATTTTTATGAACACCTCTTTATATCAATATATTTTATCATAATAACTTTAATTTTTGTTATTTTTCATGAAACTTATGTTTCATACCTTCTTTTTAAGTGTATCAATAACATTTGTACGTCACTTGGATTCACTCCGCTGATTCTTGATGCTTGAGAAATAGTCAATGGTTTTATCAGTTTGAACTTACTTCTCGCTTCTAGAGCGAGATTCATAACATCATCATAGTTTAAATCAAGAGGTATTTTAATATTCTCTTCTTTTTTTAACTTATTTGCTTCTTTGATTGCTTTTTGAATATATCCTTCGTATTTGATATTAATTTCCACTTGCTCTTCCGCTGCTTTTGTTGTTTGATGATTATACTCAAACAACTCTTTCACAACATCAATTGTAATATCAGGTCTCTTTAATAGATTATACAACGATAGTTTCCCTTTGATATGGACAAGGTTATTCGCAGAAAGATAGTCATTTATTTCTTTCTTTGGAGTAATATACACGTCTTTTAATTCCTCAATAATCGTATTAATATCATTGCGTTTTTGACAGAATCTTTGATATCGTTCTTCTGTTATCAATCCAAGATCATATCCATAGTCTGTTAAACGTAAATCTGCATTATCATGTCTAAGTAACAATCTAAATTCCGCTCTAGATGTCAACATGCGATATGGTTCTTTTGTTCCCTTAGTAACAAGATCATCAATCAATACACCAATATATGCTTCGTCTCTTCTTAAAATAAGTGGTTCTAAATTATCTAGTTTTTTGCTCGCGTTGATGCCAGCTATTAACCCTTGTGCTGCAGCCTCTTCATATCCGCTTGTTCCATTCACTTGTCCAGCAAAGAATAGGTTGTTTACAATCTTTGATTCCAAAGATGGCCAAAGTGTTTTCGAATCTATTGCATCATATTCAATAGCATATGCATATTTTGCAATTATAGCGTGTTCTAACCCTGGCAAAGAATGAACCATTTCATCTTGAATCTCAATTGGCATCGAAGTTGAAAATCCTTGTAAATACACTTCATCTAAAGAAGCGGATTCTGGTTCGATAAATAATTGATGTCGTTCTTTATCTTTAAAGCGAACAAGTTTGTCTTCAATGGAAGGACAATATCTTGGTCCCACGCCTTCAACTAATCCACTATACATCGCAGATTTTGTGATGTTCTTATTGATAATTTCATGTGTTTCTGGTTTTGTGTGAATCAAATAACATGGCCACTCATTTTCCAAGACTCTTAAATGATTTTCTTCGAAACTAAATTGGTATGCAAAGTTATCTCCAGGAGATAATTCCATTTTACTAAAATCAATACTACCTCGTTTAACTCTTGCTGGGGTCCCGGTTTTCAAACGAAATGTTTTATGACCTATTTCTCTTAAATGTTCGCTTAACCCTACAGATGCTTTTTGCTTATCTGGCCCCATTACTTTATAGGTATCCCCAACTAAAACTTTCGCTTCCATAAACGTACCGGTTGTAATAATCACCGCTTTAGAATTAATCGCTTTTCCATTTTCTAATTCTACACCTTTGATGGTGTTATTTTCTACAATTAATCGCTTTACATACATTTCCATCAAGTCTAAGTTATCTTGTTTTTGTAATGTTTTTAACATTTCTGCAGGATATTCTAGTTTGTCTGATTGCGCTCTTAGCGCTCTAACTGCTGGTCCTTTTGATTTGTTTAGCATCTTCATTTGCAAGCAAGTTTTATCGGTGTTTTTACCCATTTCTCCACCAAGAGCATCAATTTCTCTTACGAGCGTCCCTTTTGCAGGGCCGCCAATGGATGGGTTACACGGCATAAAAGAAACCATTTTAAGGTTTCCAGTTATCAATATTGTTTTTTTATGTAATCTTGCGGAAACTAACGCTGCTTCTGTACCAGCGTGCCCTCCACCAATTACGATAACATCGTACATTCCATCACTTACTTTCAAATCTATTGTATCAAATCTACTTAAAATAGTAAATTCTCGCTTAATCCTTATATTAATTTATAATGTTTTAAAGCATTTCGAATTCCATAATCATTCACATCAGTGGTAATATATTCTGCTACATCTTTTAATTCTTGAACAGCATTTCCCATTGCAATCCCATGCTTCACTTCTTTCAGCATACTGATATCATTATGCCAATCACCAATAGCATATATCTCTTCTTTTGGATAATCAAGATATTTAACTAAAGCTCTAACACCCTCTGCTTTCAAGTCGCCTTTTAGATTCACATCATATCCCAAATCCGTTGATCGACTGAAATCTAGTTCTGGTAATTTTTGAATCAATTCATGAATATTTTTTTGCTCAAAAACAACCATAGAAAACACATTTCTATTCGGATAAAATGTCCGGTCTAACTGTGGTCTTACAATTTCAAAACTATCAGAAAAACGATCCGCTACATCGGTATCTTTTCGGTATGCTACATAACCATCAAGATATTCTATCACCAAGTCCACTTTCATATCGTCAACCAAGTCCATTGTTTTTTTTACAATATCATTTGGAATGTAGTGTTCATAGATTACTCGATTTTTTTCCATAACATAGGCTCCATTTGCGAGCACCACGTAATCGATACCTAACTTAGTATCATTATTATCCAATAAAATCGGGCTTCTTCCAGTTGCAATCGCCACGATATGATTATTATTTTTTAATTCTTTAATGCTTTCTATTACTCCTTTAGCTGGTGTCCCCTTATGAAGGGCCGTCCCATCTAAATCTATAAAAACTAATGCCATAAACTTCCTCCTATTAAAAGAATCTCAGCTGAAGCATCTCCACCCACATAAACGTCTTACTTAAGGCTGCTTCTGTCAAGACCTGACCTAATTCGTGGGCATCTATTGAGTGAAGATGCTTCATATGAGATTCTATCAAATATTATAACATAATATATTTTTTTATCAATTCTTTTCATCTCTTATTTTCTTGAAGAACGACTTCAGTAATTCATTTGATTCTTTCGCTAATACATTCGGTAAAACTTCTGTTTTGTGATTAAAATTTATTTCAAAAACATTTGTTAATGATTGGTGAGCGCCAAATTTTGGTTCCAAAGCTCCATAAACCAATCGTTTCATTCGCGAATTAATGATTGCTCCCGAACACATCAAACATGGTTCTAATGTTACATATATTTCACAATTTTCCAATCGCCAAGTTCCCAATTTCTTGCAAGCTTTCTCTATTGCAATAATTTCCGCGTGTGCCAAACTAGATTGTCTTGACTCCCGCATATTATGAGCCCTTGCGATTACTTTATTATCTTTTACAATCACACACCCTACTGGAACTTCTAAGCGTTCATACGCCTTTTTAGCTTCTTTGAGTGCTTCAAACATGTATTTCTCATCAAAGGTCGAGAATATCATATTGTTTCGGTCTTCCTGGGACTTCATGACAATCTCTACACCGAGCTTCATAGGTATCTTTCGCTCCAACTAAAATGATTGGATCATGATAATTCGCTGGTTTTCCATTGATGATTCTTTGAGTTCTTGTTGCGGGTGTGAAACACTTAACACAAATAGCAGTTAACTTCGTAACATATTCTGCCATAGATAATAATTTTGGCATAAATGAAAATGGTTCACCTCTAAAATCTCTATCCAACCCAGATACAATCACCCGAACCCCGTGATCTGCTAAATATTCACAGATTTCTAGAGCATCTTTATCCAAGAATTGAATTTCATCTATTGCTACCACATTGGTTTCTTTTGTAACATATTTCATAATTTCTTTTGCTTTTGTTATATTAATGGATTGTGTTCTACTATCATTATGAGACACTACTTCATTGTCTGCATACCTGATATCAATCGCAGGTTTGAAAACTAGAATATTTTGTTTTGCATATTGCAATCTTCTAATTCTCCGAATCAATTCTTCCGTCTTACCCGCAAACATTGGCCCCGTAATCACTTCAATCCAACCATCTTTTTGTGTTAAATACATAATCGCTCTCCTTTTTTATGTAATTATTATAACAAAAAAGCGTAAAAAAAAGCCAATATATTTTGGCTTTTATTTATTTTCTTCTTCGTTTGTTTCGTTCTTCATGCCATACTTTTTGTTGAATTTGTCAATTCTACCAGCTATTACATTGAATTTTTGTTTCCCTGTATAGAATGGATGACAATTTGAACATGTATCAACGTGAATGTCTTTCGATGTTGATCCAGTTTCGAATGTATTACCACATGTAGAACATTTTACAGTGATCTTATGGTAATTCGGATGGATTTTGTCTCTCATATTATTTCTCCTTCTGCCATGATTGTTATATCATAGTAAGTTACGTATCGTTTAGCAAAAGTATTATATCAAACTATATTTCAAAATGCAAGCAAAAAATTTATGAAATAGGATTATTATAGTGATATAATATGCATATATTATTTAAAAGAGGTAACATATGGACAATATGAAGGAAAAAACGCTAAAATTACATAAATTAAATATGGGAAAACTAGATGTTATACCAAACGTTAAACTAGACACGATGGAAGATCTAAGTTTAGCATATACTCCTGGTGTAGCTATTCCTTGTATGGAAATATTTCATGATAAAAGTAAAGCGTTCGAATACACGATCAAGGGGAAAACTGTAGCAATTGTAACAGACGGAACTGCAGTGCTTGGTTTGGGTGATATCGGTCCTTTAGCTGCACTTCCAGTAATGGAAGGAAAAGCAGCGCTTCTTTACAAATATTCTCAAATCCAAGCGTTTCCAATTTGTCTAAACACAAAAGACCCAGAAGAAATTATTAAAACAGTAATGAATATCTCTCCCACTTTCAGTGCAATTATGTTAGAAGACATCAAAGCTCCTGAATGTGTATACATAGAAAACCAACTTCAAGAAAAATTGGATATCCCTGTATTTCATGACGATCAACACGGCACAGCTATTGTTGTTGGTGCGGCTTTAAAAAACGCTGCTAGACTTCTAAAAAAGAATTTATATGAATTGAGTGTCGTAGTTTGTGGAACTGGGGCTGCAGGAAACGCTGTAATTCGATTATTAAACAAAGTAGGTGTTTCGCATCTATATGCTGTAAATAAAAACGGAGTGTTGAGTAAAACACATCTCGAAAATTATAATAATATTGAGCAAGATATGCTAACAGACGGTTTAATTACTTCACCTTCGGATGATATCGACACATTGGAAAAAGTGATTCAAAATAAAGATGTATTTATTGGTGTGAGTGCTAAAAACATTCTTACAAAAAAAATGGTAGCGTCTATGAGCAAAGATAGAATTGTGTTTGCTTTAGCAAATCCAGACCCTGAAATCAAACCCGAACTTGCAATCGAAGCTGGAGTAAAAATCATTGGTACTGGTAGAAGTGATTATCCAAATCAAATCAATAATGTTTTGGTATTCCCAGGATTAATGAAAGGTGTTATTGAATCTAGAGCGAAAACCATTACTTATGAAATGAAAATCAATGCAATGAACGCAATCGCTTCTTTGATTACCGATGAAGAATTGAACGAACATTATATATTACCTAGCATTTTTGATACTAGAGTTGTCTCCGCAGTAGCTGAAGCGGTAAAAATAAAAAAATAAGGCATCAGCCTTACTTATTTAGAATAATCTTTAATTCTTGATATACCATAGAAATTGGGAAGCCCATTACCGTAAAATAATCACCATTAATTGATTTTACGAATTTACTTCCATAGCCTTGGATACCATAAGCTCCTGCTTTATCCATTGGTTCTTTAGTTTCAATATATTCCAAGATTTCTTCTTCTGTTAGTTTTACAAAACTAACATAAGCTTCGCTATAGAACGATTTAGAATAACCACTTGTTAATATGGTACAACCCGTTAATACTTTGTGTGTTTTATCTGATAATATATTTAAGAATACTTTAGCTTCCGCTTTGTCTTTCGGTTTTCCTAAAATGA
>Ga0222628_1000619_pt1 | contig 13851 bp, 13 predicted proteins | sample AntAcemetageno95_FD_179860 | JGI IMG/M metagenome (GOLD analysis project Ga0222628, IMG submission 179860) | Saline water microbial communities from Ace Lake, Antarctica - #95 | ecosystem: Environmental > Aquatic > Non-marine Saline and Alkaline > Saline | place: Antarctica: Ace Lake | collected...
AACCTTAGCCATTCTCGGTTAGGGTTTTTATTTTCTTTAGAAGTAATAATTTCAATTACTTCTCCATTTCTAATTTTATAATCCAATGGAACCATTTTACGATCAGCCCTAGCTCCAACGGCACGATTTCCAATTTCACTGTGGACTTTATAGGCAAAATCAATCGGAGTAGCTTCTTCAGGAAGATCAATGATGTCACCTCTAGGGGTAAAAGCTAAAATATGATTTTTGAAAAATTCAATTTTTAAACCCTCTAAAAAAGCATCTCCATCGCGGTTTAGTTCAGTTTGCCATTCTCTGAGTTGTTGAATCCAAGCAATATCTTCGTCGGGCTTTTCTATGAAAACATTATTTGTTTTTTTAAAGCGGATGAGATCTCGCCAACTTTTCTTTTTCCCTTCGCTATAAATCCAATGAGCAGCAATTCCAAATTCGGCTTCATTGTCCATTTTTTGAGTTCGAATTTGAATTTCTAAAAAAAACTTTTCTTGTGGTCCAAAGATAGTAGTGTGAATGGATTGGTATCCGTTGGGCTTGGGAAGTGAAATGTAGTCCTTAATCCTACCAATAAGAGGTTGATAATATTTATGAACAACTCCTAGGGTCTCATAGCAATCAGCAATATCTGGAACAACAATTCTAATTCCGATTAAATCATAAATTTTAGATACATCCATCTCATGACCTTTGAATTTTTGATAGAATCGAAAAAGAGATTTTGTTCTGCCGTAGGTGTTAATAACTTCAATATTTTCTTTTTTTAATTTTTCTTTCAAATTAGAAATAACTTGGTTCATAATTTTCTTTCTTTGAGAGTATTCATTTTCCATTATTTCTTTGGCTTTTTCGTATCCTTCAGGATCGAGGAATTTAAAAGAGAGGTCCTCTAGTCTTGTTTTCATATCTCCAATACCTAGTCGATTAGCAATTGGGGCAAAAACTTCCATTGTCTCACGAGCAATTCTTTCCTGTTTTTCTTTTGGCAGAGCTTCAAGAGTTTCCATATTATGTAGTCGATCAGCCAATTTAATAATTACAACGCGAATATCTTGAGCCATCGCCAAGAACATTTTCCGTAAATTTTCAATATAGAGATCTTCTTTAGTTCCTCTAAGTTTTATTTTACCCAGCTTAGTAACCCCATCAACTATAAAAGCAATTTCTTTTCCAAATTCATTCTCAATATCTTTGATTGTCATTTGAGTATCTTCCGGGACATCATGTAGGAGCCCAGAAGCAATTGTTTTTGAGCGCATTCCAATTCGAGCTAAGTTGAGGGCCGTGTGTAGAGAATGTTGAATATATTTTTCTCCAGACTTTCTTTTTTGCTCAACATGAGCTTCTTTGGCAAATTCAAAAGCCTTGCGAATTAGCTTTTCTCTATCCGGTGTTAATTTAAATTTTAAATTTTTGAGAACGTCTTCTATTGTAATCATAGTAAGAAGTAATACACTTAAAGCTTATTTTTTATTTTTCTCAAGAGCTAAACATTCTTTATTTGAACAGAGTGTCTGACCTTTAGCTGCAAAAACCATTAGCGATTTACATTTAGGACAAGTTTCTCCTGTTGGTTTATTCCAAAGAGCAAAATCACATTTTGGATAACTACTGCAACCAAAGAAAAGTCTTCCTTTTTTAGATTTTCTCTCGACGATGTCTCCCTTTTTGCATTTAGGGCACTGAATTCCAGTTTTATTTTCAATCTTTTTTATCCCTTTACATTCTGGATAATTTGAACAACCAAGAAAAGTCCCAAAACGACCTCGCTTTACTACCATCGGTGCTCCACAGATTTCGCAAATTTCTCCTTTATGCTCTTCATCTACCTTTTTTTCTTCATCAGTTTTTTCAGTAAATTTGCAACTTGGATAATTAGAACAAGCAATAAATTTTCCAAAGCGACCAAACTTCATTACTAAATCCCCATCGCATTCAGGGCATTTACGATCCAATTTTTCCATTTTCTTTTCTACTTCCTTATCTTTTGATTTTAAATGTTTATGAAAAGGGGTATAAAATTCACGAATGACGGGAACCCATTCTTTTTTACCTTCAGCAATTTCATCAAAATCTAATTCAATTTTGGCAGTAAATCCGATGTTAACAATATCTGGAAAATGTTCGACTAACATATCATTAACAACGGTTCCAATTTCCAAAGGAAAAAGTTTTTTATCCTCGTTTTTATCAATGTATTTTCTTTCTATAACAGTGGAAATAGTTGGAGCGTAAGTTGAAGGTCGGCCAATTTCATTTTCTTCTAGTACCTTAACAAGACTTGCTTCTGTGTAGCGTGGGGGAGCTGAAGTAAATTTTTGTTCTTTTATTACGTCAATTAACTTCAATTTATCTCCTTCGGAAAGTTCTGGAAGAAGAACATCTCCTTCAGCAGCCTTGTCGCCATAGGCCTTTAGATAGCCATCAAATTTGATAGTTGAGCCATTGGCTTTCAAAAGATAGGAATTTTTTGCATCTTTTACAGAAATATTAGCTCGAATAGAATTAAAAACAGCCGGTTGCATTTGAGAGGCTATCATTCTTTGCCAAATCAATCGATAGAGCCTGAATTGTCCGGATTCCAACTTAGCTTCTAATTCCGCTGGAAGCTTTCCTGGCTCAGTTGGTCTAACAGCTTCATGGGCTTCTTGAGCGCCTTTAGATTTAGCTTTGAAAAATCTCGGATTTTCCAAAGAATAGTTTTCTCCAAATTCTTTTGCAATAATATCTCTAGCTGAGAGCATTGATTCCATTGAAAGATTGGTGCTGTCAGTTCTCATATAGGTTATAAAACCTTGCTCATAAAGTTTCTGAGCAATAATCATAGTTTGTTTTGAAGAAAAGCCGAGTTTATTGATAGCAGTTTGTTGTAGGGTGGAGGTGGTGAAAGGAGCAGGCGGATTTTTTTGGGTTTCCCTAGATTCAATTTTGGATACTTCAAAATTACCTTTTTTTAAGTCATCAGTAATTTCTTCCGCTTCTTTTTTATTTTTGATGGAGCTTTTTTTAGTTTTATAATCTCCAGCAAAAAGTTTTAGAGTGATAGTACTTTCTATTTTCTCTTCATTTTTTTCAATTAATGATGATGAAAATTCTTCGGAATCTTTTTTTAGACTAACATTAATTGTCCAATATTCCTCTTCTTTGAATTTTTCAATTTCTCTTTCACGTTCCACAATTAAACGAAGGGCTACTGATTGAACGCGTCCAGCGCTAAGTCCCCTTCTAATTTTTTTCCAGAGAAAAGGGGAGAGTTCATAACCAACTAAACGGTCTAAAATTCTGCGAGCTTGTTGAGCATCCACTAAATGCAAGTCAATCTTCCGAGGGTTTTCCAAAGCTTTTTCAATCGCAGTTTTAGTAATTTCATGAAAAACAATTCTTTTCGAATTTTCTAAATCCAATTCCAAAGCACTTACAAGATGCCAAGAAATGGCTTCTCCTTCACGGTCTTCATCAGTCGCTAGAATGACATCCTCTGCTTTCTTGGCTAGTTTTTTTAATTCAGCTACTCTTTCAGCTGCTTTAGCAGGTATTTCATATTCTGGTTTAAAGTCATTTTCAATATCAATGCTCATTTTTTTGCTTGGCAAATCACGCACATGACCATAGGATGATTTCACGGTAAAACCCTTTCCCAAAAATTTGGAAATGGTTTTTGCTTTAGTTGGAGACTCAACGATTACAAGCTTCATAGAATTTTAGAATGTTCGAAATGTTGTAAGTGTTTAAATTGAAATATGTATTTTTGACATTTACAACAAGCGAAGTGATAAAACAATTATAATAATTATAACGAAATATAGTTCTGTCCACCAATATTTTTTATCCAACCTTTAATTTCCATCATTGAAAGTTGAGATGATATCTGGGACATGCTAAGTTTAGACACTTTAGCAATATTGTCAATATGAATAGGTTCATGTGACAATAATTTCATTATAATCTTTTCTTCCGGAGTTTCAAAGTCTTTTGGGATAATATCTTTTTGAATCTGACCTTTTCCTAGATTTAATTCTTCCAAAATGTCTTTAACGCCAGTTACAACTTTAGCACCTTTTTTGATTAATTCATTGGTGCCAATGGATTGTTGAGAAAAAATTGATCCAGGAACTGAGAAAACTTCACGATTAGAATCTAGCGCTAGAGAGGCAGTTATTAGTGTCCCACTTTTTTCTCCGGCTTCAATTACCAATGTCCCTAGCGTTAGCCCCGCAATAATTCTATTGCGAGCCGGAAAGTTAAAAGCGAGCGGTGGTGTGCCAAAAGGGAATTCACTCACCAATGCACCATTTTCAATAATATCGCGAGAAAGATTGAAATTATTTCTTGGATGAATGCTTGGGTCATCTAATCCATCTCCCAAAACTGCGATGGTTTGGCCACCAACATCAAGGGCGCCTTGATGGGCAATAGCATCAATGCCCAGTGCCATTCCGCTAACCACAATAACTCCAGCTTGAGCTAAGTCTTTGGCGAAAGTTGAAGCTACTTGTGAGCCGTAGGCGCTAAATTTTCTAGGGCCGACAATCGAAATCATCGGAGTTGAATTTAGGTCAATATTTCCTCTTATGTATAAGATGAAGGGTGGATTGGCAATTTCTTTTAATAAAATTGGATAGGCACTGTCATCCATAGTAATCATTTGAATATCAGCTTTTTGCATTTTCTCCCATTCTAAATCAGGATCAATGTCTTTTCTCTCTAAATTAATTTTTTCAGAAATCTTTTCACCAATTCCACTTTGGATTAATTTTTCCAAAGATGCATCCCAAGCTTTTTGGGCTGATCCAAAAAAACTCAAAAGCATTTGCATCTTTTTTGATCCAACTCCATTTATTTTATTAAAAGCATTTAGATATTTCATTCTTCTATTATATCAGAAAAAAATAAAAAGGGATGCTTATGCATCCCTTTTGGATCGGAGTCATTATTTAATGCTCCAATTAATTTTTTCACCTCCTTTGAAAATTGGTACGTTTTCGTATTCGAAAGGAATACGCCAGCCTTTTTTCACTAATGTAATTTCTTTTTTTGTGGGTTTAAATCCATAAAACTTCGGAGCCCATTTAGGAGAAAGAAAGGGTTGTAATTCTGCGAGATATCCTTTCTCTTCAAAAATTTCTGCTAAAAGCTGAATGGCTACTGGTATAGAAAATATTCCAGCTGCTGGCGTTGCTCCACGTTTGTTCATGATTAAATGGGGCGCGCTGTCGGAACCGAAGCCAAAATTCTCATGATCGAGAATAGCAGCTTCCATCACCGCTAAACGGTCAGTTTCTTTTCCAGCTAAGGGTAAGCAGAAATTGAGCGGATTAACTACATTGCCTTGCTCATCAACAACATCTTTCCAAGTAAGGATTTGATGATGACAGCTAAGGGTGCCTTTTACATTATCATTAGCTCTTTGAATAAATTCAATTAGCTTTAGTGTATTGGCATGTTCAATCACAATTTTTAGTTCGGGCGAATCTTTAACCAAATTCTCTAAATAAGGAATTGATCGATTTACTCGTTCGATCCAATCATTGTAATCACGAATATGGACAGAAACCTCTGAATGAATCAAAAGAGGCATTTTGAGCTCCGCAGCTTTTTTTAGAGCAGGGTAAACATTGGATAAATTATTCAAAGCTACCCCACAACCATTAGTAGAAACACCAACTGGAATATTCTTCAAAAATTTAGCGCCAGCTCGGTAAGCTTCTTCCACAATTTCTGGAGTAGTGTTTGGTGTAAGCATAATTCCCATTATCGGTTCAAAATCCCTATGCTTATAAGAAAATATTTCTTTTTGATATTTTTTAAAATCTCTTGCTGTTTTTATCGGATCGGTGAGATTGGGAATTACGACAGCTACCGAAAAAAAAGTTTCCGTAAAAGGAAATACTTTTTGAAGCATTGGTCCTTCCCGCAGATGAACATGTAGGTCAAAAATATTTTTGAGAACAATTCGTTCAACCATTTTAATTACCTCCTTCCAAATTTTTCATTAGTCATTTTGATAGCCGGTTTAACCAACCAAGGTCGTAAGGGGAATATACTTCCAAATTGGAGGGCATTGGCACCAGCATCGTAGTAAGCTTGAATCTCTTTTTTGAGCCAGCTCATATTTCGACAACCAATTCCACCACCACCCAAAATAGGAATGGTAATTCCAGCTTCACGAAATTCTCGAATGCGCTTGCAATGAATTTCAACCAAAGGCCAGCCAGAGAATCCACCTCCACCATATATTGCTAAGGGCGAAAGTTTTTTGTCGGCTGTTCCATAAAATCTTTTCCAATCTATTTGATCAGGAAGTTTACTAAAGGGAATCGTGTTGGCAAAAGAAATCCAACTGCAAAATCCGCTTTGCTCAATTGCTTTGATTGTTTCAAGACTGACCAAAGCATTTAGTTTAACGGAAATTGGAATATCTAAGATAGCGGATATTGTTTTTAGGCGTTCTAAAATTTTTTCTTCCCGCGAGCAGGGATCATGTCCAACGTTTGGGCATGAGTCATTAACCTCAATGAAAATTGAAGTTCTGAAGAAGGGAAGTCTTGATTTAATAAAGTAAGCTATCTCCCGAATTTCTCTTAGTCTTTCTTCTGGACTTCCTCCCAATGCCATAATTGAAATACCGAAAGGCTTGCTATTTTTTTGCCATTCATTCATTTTCAGAATTTTTTCCAATCCCGGACTGCTTAGCCCGACGGCGTTAAGCATAACTCCTTCAAAAAATTTTATTACTACACAATCAGGAAATATTTTTTTTGGTTGCAGAGTTTGTTCATCTATTTCCATATTACCAGCACGGGGATTAACTGTAGTCGTTTTAGCAATCCAGCTGGAAAGATCTGAATAGTCAAAATTAGGTATGAGTTTTAAATATTTGTGATACCACCAATTGTGTCCGTTTCCTTTGCCTGGTCCAAAAAAGTTTAAGGCACCAGAAGCCGCTACAGAAGTTAATTCTATATTATCTACTTTAATCATATATACCTCTTTTCTATGGGTTTATTTTTTATTTTTAAAGTACTTTATCTCTATAAAATTAAGCACTTGATAAAGCAAAAGTCAAACATTTGACAGAGAACTTCCTATTTGTTATATATGAGTATCATTAAATATTGGTTTTTTTAATCTCGTTCGTGAGTTTGAATACAAATTACCTCCTTAGTTTGTGTTCAACAAAGTGTGGTTTAAATAATTATTTATTTAAATTGCCACTTGCGTACGAGATTAAAAAAATCAAAAAAGAAGCACCTTTTTGAAAGGTGTTTTTTGTTTGACAGTAAACTGATGAATGATAAAATTAAGTTATAATAAATAAAATAACCCCAGTCAAATAAAGTCTTGCGTTAATTTTGCTTAGACGAAATAATTTGACGGGGTAAAAAATATGAAAACAGAAAATGTGCTTTTAATGAAATCAGCGCGAGAATCATTAAAAGGTAAATGGGGATTGGCAATTGGAGGATCGGTTGTCTATATGGCAGTACTTATTGCATCTGGAATGGTCCCAATTTTAGGTTCATTCGCCTCTATCGTAATTGCTGGACCAATGATTCTAGGATTAACCATTTTCTTTTTAAATGTCTCGCGTAATCAAGAATCTAAGATAGAACAACTATTCAAAGGTTTTGATAATTTTGTGCTTGCTTTAAAAACGTATCTTTGGATGGGCTTGTTTGTTTTTCTTTGGTTTTTACTATTTATTATTCCAGGAATTATTGCTACCTATTCTTACGCAATGACTTTTTACATTTTAGCTGATGACAATTCAATTAAGGCAAGAGATGCAATTGGAATGAGTAAAAAAATGATGGCGGGAAACAAAATGAAATTATTTCTTTTAAATCTTAGATTTTTTGGTTGGGTATTGCTTTGCTTATTAACATTTGGGATAGGATTTTTGTGGTTGTTTCCTTATATTAATGTTAGTCAGGCAAAATTTTATGATGATCTTAAAAAAGATCAAAATCCTGAAGAAATTTCAAAACCAACAACTTCAGTGGAAGCAGATTTAAAAAATGTTCTTAAATCTGAGGAATAAAAACAATGGAGCTTGTCCCGTAGTCAGTCTCGAGTGCTCGGGATACTTCTGGGGTACTTACACGTGTCATGACACGTGTAAGGAGATAAAAGCAATAAAAGATCCCGATTATTCGGGATTTTTTGTTTATTCTGAGTTTGTCGAATGGATTTTGGCGATTTTTATAAAAGCTTTTTTATTTCTTCTAAAAAAGTTTCTTCTAGGTCTTGGATTTTTTTTCTTTCGCTTTCAGAAAATCTTTGAAGAACAAAATCACCCGCCTCGACTCGCGAAGACGCATCGTCGACGCGAGGCGGGTGCGCATCCATGTGGCAAGCGAGCACCCCATCTTTTTCTTCTCCAACTCCAATTCTAAGCCGAGTGATTTTTTGAGTGCCAATCTTATCCATAATATTTTGAACTCCATTATGCCCAGCGCTTCGAGAATCAGTGGCAATTTTATATTCTCCAATCATAATATCTAAATCATCATGAATGACGATAATATCCTCTGAAGTTAATTTGTAAAAATTTAATATTTCCTGTGTGGCCTCACCTGACAGGTTCATAAAAGTTTGTGGTTTTACTAGGATTACATTTTCTTTTTTAGAAATTTCAGCTTTAAACTTATTTTCTAAACTAAATTCCGGAAAGTCCCAATTTTTTTGAATTTTATCTAAAATATCAAAACCGATATTATGGCGAGTACCAGAATATTTTTCATCAGGATTACCAAGTCCAATAATTAGTTTCATAAATTATTCTTTTGAGTTGATTAATAATTCTTCTTCTTCTTCATCTCTAGCATTATTCAAATCTTCCAAAGTGTCTTCCTCCATATTATACTTGGAAATCAAATCTTTTCCAATAATTATAATTAAATCGTAATTCCCTAAATTTTTTACAGAAAGAGGAAATCTTTCATAGGAAACTTTAGCGGGGAGTCTAGTTGCTATTTCATCAAGGGTAAAAGGTTTTGAGCCATCATTTTGATCATAAACCGATGTTTTTTCTGATAACGGCGTTTCATTATTTTGAAGTATCGAAACATTTTTATAATCAAATCTTTCATTTAAGAGTTTCTTAATTTTTCCAATAATTTCATTATCGCCACTTTGATTAATGATTCCAATAGAAGCGTTTTCTTTAGTGATTTCTTCTTTTCGTCTTTTAATTTTATTAAGGTCAAAAATATGTTCTGTTAATTCTTGAATTTCACTATAACTTCCAACGCGAGGAACCAAAACAAAAGCTCGAATGTCTCCGTAATAAACATGAGAGACCTTAAGAAAGCTATCTTTATTCCAAGCATCAATTACAACATTGTTTATATTTTGAGTATCAAGTTTTTTACTTAGGTTATAAAAACTTTTTATTTCTTCAGAGCTAATATTAGTGACGATGTTTTCTCCTAGAGCATCAAATATTTTATTAAGAGAAAAGACATTCAACAAAGTTTCTGCTGAAAAAATTCTATTCTTAGTAGATTGCATTACCTGCTGCTGTCTTTTGGCTCGTCCAAAATCTCCTTCTGGGTCGCTGTGGCGTTCGCGAGCATACTTCAAGGCAGTGGCACCATCAAGATGATGGAAACCTTTCTTAAGTTCAAAAGTTTCGTAACTATAATTTGGTCCAGGATACCGAGAGTCATAGATGTCTCTTTCATTCATAATGTTTATTCCTCCAATGCTGTCGATAATTTTTTCAAAACCAGCATAATTTAGAACAACAAAATAATTAATCTTTTCATCTAAGATATCTTCGACAGTGGAAATTATTGTGGAGGCACCTTCGGATTTGTCGTTAGCATTATTTTTAATCCCAATTTGATAGGCGGAATTAATTTTAGTTTGGATTTTCATTTCTGGAATTGTGACATAAAGATCACGGGGAATTGAAATGAGGGCAACTTGTCCAGTTTTCACATTCAAACTCATGAGGATAATAGTATCAGTGAGGTTTGTTCCTGATCGGCCTTTTCCAGCTATTCCTAAGAGTAGGATATTAATTCGATCATTAATACTTTTTAAGTTTATCTCATCTTTGGTTATCAATGATTTGGCAGTTTCAAACACCGAAGGTGATTTATTTTCAGTAGATATATTTACTTTTTTTCCAACTGAATTGATTTTGTACGCGATAAAAAAACCATAAGCCAAAAAAGCAAATAGTATAATTATGAAGAGGGAAATGAAAAACTTTTTTTTATAATTCATACCTTTATAATACTGGAATTTGGAGAAAACTCCAATTAGGGCTTAATTTAGGTGCTATTTGCCCTTGCCAAAAGGCTATTTTTGCGCTAGAATAATAATATTAAAGTATTTTATGCCTATTTTTAGGCCTTTTCACATGGAAACAAAATTTGAAGAGGAAAATAGTTATCAAGGAGTGGGATCCTTTATTATTGAAATAGTTAAAATTTTTATTTTAGCTTTTCTTATTATAATGCCAATCAGACTTTTTCTATTCCAACCATTTTTTGTTCAAGGCGATTCAATGTATCCAACTTTTAAAAATGGAGAATACTTGATTATCAATGAATTGGGCTACAAAGAAACTACAATTGGCGTAGGGGAAAAAGAATTTTTTACAGTTGATTACTTTAAGGAGCTTGAAAGATTTGATATAGCAGTGTTTCGTTATCCAAAAGATCCAGAAAAATATTTTATAAAAAGAGTAGTTGGTCTTCCGGGTGAAAAGATTGAAATTAAAGATGGAGAAGTTAAAATTTACAATTCAGAAAACCCTAACGGACTTATTCTTGATGAAGAGTATTTAAATGAAAAGATTTTAACCGCTAACAGCGTCCATGAATCACCTTGGCAGTTAGGGGAAGATGAATATTTTATGATGGGAGATAATCGAACAGGAAGTTCTGACTCAAGATTGTGGGGACCTCTTCCTAAATATGATGTTATAGGTAAAGTTATTTTTAGAGCGTGGCCTTTTAATCGGATAAATATATTATAACAAGTCTATGGTAAAGAAGAAAAAAGTAGCTAAGAAATCTACTCAATCAGGGAAAGCTAAAAAAGTTGTAAAAAAATCTGAGCTTTTAATTATGCAGACCTTGCGTGGAATGAAGGATATTTTGCCAACGGAGCAATCATACTGGGAGCAAGTGCGACGTTGTAGCGAAAAACTAGCGCGTGATTATGGTTTTTCACGAATTGATTTACCAGTAGTCGAATATAGTAATCTCTATGTTCGCAGTGTTGGAGAAGGAACTGATATTGTTGATAAAGAAATGTATGATTTTGTAACTCGGGGAGGAGATAGGGTGGCACTTAGACCCGAACTTACTGCTGGACTTTGCAGGTCATACATTCAAAATGGAATGAGCGTTCTGTCAAAACCAATTAAGCTTTTCTCCTCTGGACCAGTCTATCGTTATGATCGTCCCCAAGAAGGAAGATATCGAGAGCATCACCAAATTAACTATGATGCTTTTGGTGAGCTCGATCCGATTTTAGATGCGCAAGTAATTCAAATTGCTTCTCGGGTAGTTCAGAGTTTGGGAATTAAAGCAGTTCAGGTTCAAGTTAACTCAATTGGTTGTGCTACTTGTCGAAAAGAATACCGAGATCTATTGATTAACTATCTTGAATCAAAAAAGAATAAACTTTGTCAGGATTGTAAGAAAAGATTAGAAGTAAGCCCACTCCGAGTCCTTGACTGTAAGCAAGATAAATGTTTTCAAGTTTCGGTTAGCGCTCCACAATCGATTGATCATCTTTGTGATGAATGTAGAATCCATTTTAAAACTCTTCTGGAATATCTAGATGAATTGGATTTGCCATATGTAATTAACCCGCAGTTGGTTCGTGGTTTGGATTATTATACAAAAACTGTATTTGAAATTTGGTCTGGGAATGAAGCGGGGAGAAAATTATCATTGGGTGGCGGAGGAAGATATGATGGACTGATTAAGTCATTGGGAGGAGAAAATACTCCAGCAATTGGATTTGGATTGGGAGTTGAAAGATTAATTATGGAAATGAAAAGAGTTCAGGCCAAACCTTACAAAGCTCCAAAACCAAAAGTTTTTATGGCCCAACTTGGAGATTTGGCTAAAAAGAAAAGTCTAAAACTTTTTGCCGAGATGGAAAAGAATGGAATTTTAGTAGCGGAAAGTTTTGGAAGAGGAAGCTTGAAATCACAACTTCGAGTAGCAGATAGACTAGGAGTGGAAATGACTTTAATTTTAGGACAAAAAGAAGCGCTGGATGGAACTGTAATTATTAAAAATATGGCAACTGGTGTGCAAGAAATTGTTAATATGAATAAATTGGTTGATATTATCAAAAAAAGATTAAAGGCTGATAATGTTGTTGTTTATCACGAAAATTGTCACAAATAGAAATGGCGGGGGTTAGTCCTTGCTAATTTGGGTCAGATAATGTAAAATAGATTCTACTGTTTAAGAGGAATTTAAATTTAGGAAAGGAGGGTTTTTATGATAGAAGTAAAAAAGAAAGATCGAGAAACTTCGGAAAGTCTAATTCGAAGATTTAGTCGCCGTGTTCAACAGAGCGGTGTTTTAGTGCGTGCTCGTAAAACTAGATTTAGAATAGATGAAAAGAGTAAGCGAGAAACCAGAGAAGACGCAATGTATCGATCTAAAGTTAAAAAAATTGCAGATCATTTGAAAAAAATGGGTAAATTTGATGATGAAAATTTCAAAAATGCTAAGAAAAAAATGGTAAAATAATCCCAGTTAAATGTTCCACTTCGTGGAATTTAACGGGACAAGAAATTATGAGTTTAAAACAACAAATTCTTGCTGATATGAAGCAGGCAATGAAAGATGGAGATAATATCAAGCGAGATACTTTGCGAATGTTAGATTCAATGATTAAGAATGTGGAGATTGAGAAAAAGAAAAAAGAAGATGGTTTGGATGATCAAGAAGTTCAGGATGTTATTGCTAAGGGGATTAAGCAAAGAAAAGATAGTGTTTTCCAATATGAATCTGCTGGGAGAACAGAGTTGGCAGAAAAAGAAAAAAAAGAAATTGAAATTTTGTCAGCCTATATGCCGGAGCAAATGAGTGAGGATCAGGTTCGAGAAATTGTTAAAGCGACCATTTCTGAACTTGGAGTCACTTCCAAAGAAGAAATGGGAAAAGCCATGGGACCGATTATGGGAAAACTCAAAGGCCAAGCTGATGGAAATCTTGTTCGAAAGATTGTTGAAGAAGAATTAAAATAAAATTTGAATCTCAAAAACACTCTCGAAAGGGGGTGTTTTTTTGTGGCTTAGGAATGGGATTTGGAATTAATGTGTAGGTGGGTATCCCAGAAGTACAGCACAGCTGACTACGGGATAAATTTAAATACCTATTTAAATAAGTATCTAATAAAAATATGCCAGTTAGAAAATCAGAAGAAACAAATATTCGTAAACTTGCCAGTATTGGTAAGCAATCAGTTGGAGTTACTTTACTTTATCCTGTCAAATAATTTCAAAAGAAAACTAAATGTTTTATACATATGTTTTAAAATCTAAAAAAGATAAAAAATTTTATACTGGATATACTAGGGATTTGAAATTAAGATTTGAGAAGCATAAAAAAGGACTAATTAAATCTACTAAAGATAGAAGGCCATTGTGTCTGGTATATTATGAAGCATGTCTTAACCAGCAGGATGCTACCCATAGAGAAAAATATTTGAAGACCCTTTATGGCAAAAGATATATCAGAAATCGTCTCAAATCTTATTTGATAGGATGAATTGAAGAAGTGCGGGAATTAGGTTGGCGCAAAGGCCAAAAACTTGTGGTGAAAAGAGTTAAGGGAGGTTTTGAAATTAGGGATTGGAAAAGAAAAT
>Ga0222628_1000621_pt1 | contig 13833 bp, 26 predicted proteins | sample AntAcemetageno95_FD_179860 | JGI IMG/M metagenome (GOLD analysis project Ga0222628, IMG submission 179860) | Saline water microbial communities from Ace Lake, Antarctica - #95 | ecosystem: Environmental > Aquatic > Non-marine Saline and Alkaline > Saline | place: Antarctica: Ace Lake | collected...
AAACGGGAACTATATTTATTGAACATCGAGGTAGAAGAATTAAGAAAGTTAGAACTTCCGGTGGTGGTGAAGTTAAGGAATTGTTTAGAGCCAAAGCGTTTAAGAAGAAGAAGAAGAAGAAAAAAGGAGGTTTGTTATATTAAATGGCACAAAGATACAAAAAAAGACTTATACGAGGAGTTAAAAATATAGGTTCTGATATTGCAAAATCTAAAACTGGAAGAAGAGTTTCAAAATCTAAGGTAGCTAAAAGAACAATGAAAAGTAGACCAGTTAAGAGATATTTGGATAGTGAAACTGCTCGAAAGAAAAAAATAGCGGCTTTTCAAAAAACTGACAAATTTAGACAGATGCAAAATAAACAAAGAGAACAAATTGCACGAGCTGAGCGACTGGAAAAAGCTATTAAACGAAGAATAACTTTTGGTTTACTTGGGAGGAGATAAATATATCTCCCCCTTTGGTAAAATATAAAATAAATTTTAGTTTTTAGTATATCTTTTCTTAGCTTCTAATATAATTTTCTTTGCTCCGTCGTCAATATCTTCTTTGACTTCCTTGTCAAACTTCTCATATTTCTCAAACCTTTTCTTTAAATCTAAAACAATATGTTCAAGTTTGATTATCCTATCCGTTTCTTCTGGGGTTATAATTGTTCTTTTCTTATAGATTGTTTTAGAAACTAAATCCTTAACATCTTTATTTGAGAGGTGTGTATAAACATCACTCATTGATTTTGAATGTCCTAACATCTTCTGTGCAATCTTATCTGGAATATCTGGATTAGTATAAAGTTCTGTAGCTCTAGAATGTCGGAGAATGTAAGGGTATACCTGTCTTTTCAAAACCCTTAATGATATTCTTTTCAACCACATTGCAGGGTATTCTTTTCCCATTGGTTTTGTTTTATCTTTTACAGATGGAAAAACTAAATCGCTATTACTTTCCTCTTTTAATCTTCTCAAGAAGAATGTTGCTTCTTTGACATAAGAGGATCGTGCTTTAGATGTCTTAGTTGCATAAATATTTATTTCAGATATATCACCATCAATATTAAACTTAATTTTATTCCATGTAAGATTTCTTAATTCCCCTGGCCTTAATGCACTTTCATATAATGTAATAAAAAATGCTTTCCAGAACAAAGTCTTTTCTGCCTTCATTATCTTATCAATATCTTCTTTTTGTAGGATGGTGTCAGCATTAATCTTTTCTTCATTCATTCCCATATTTAACTTAATATCTTCTAAGTTATTGAAACGTTCACTCCAATCCTTAAAGTTATTTTTTAAGAATCGTTTTATTGTATGCTTTAGATCGTTTCTTGTAGATTGTGTTTTGTTTGATGAATTAAGCAGTCCTAGGTATTCCCTTAGATCCTTAAGGGTTATATCATTAAACTTTTTACCTGTAAGTTTACTGAACTGAGTGAGTGTTCTTTTCACATTACCCAGCCTTCGGGGGCTATTAGAAGTTATAGAAACGTACTTTACATAGTCATTAATGATTTCTTGCTCTGCCTTAGGGATCTTATTGAAGTATCTTTGTACCTCACCACGCTTAAATGTGGGATATTCTTGCATATAGATATATGATTATAACACTTATAAGGTTAACTATTTATTGACACTATACTATTGAGGCTTTGAAATGTTAACCCTTTTAATGTTAACCTTTCCCGAGTGTTCATTTCTGAATTATCGGATGAAATAGAAGTGTATTTTCAATTTATAAGTTTATCCACCATAGAGCAATAAGAAATCCTAAGACCGAAGAAAATACTAATGTCATTCCTAATAGAATATTGACAAGATTAATCTTGTCAATATTGTCAACACTAATTAGAACTTCTTTGTTTCTTTTGTCATTATAATTTAATCCCACACATTTCCTCAGCCGACAGCTCAAAGAATGTAGGCCGGTGTGGCTCTGTAAATAGTTGAGTTCTAATTTTAGAGAGAACTTCCTCATTGGCAAAATCATAAATTTCTTTTCTGACATCGATGAAAGTTCCATAAGCTATTCTTTTTATTATATTCATTTTGAGTTATCCTTTAGAAATCTTTTTCCTTCTTCTGTAATTTTAATATGACGTTCTACAAGCTTTGGGTGTACATACATTAATTTCATTGGAGCAGAGAATTTATCTTGATCATCTGGATTATCAAAACTAAATGGGATAAGTGAAAGGAAATCCCCTTGCTTCATATCTCCGCCTCTCTCATTTAATTGTTTTAACAATTCAATAAAATATTCTTTTGTTTTATCTCCATCAATCGTTCTAATAAATTTTTTATTACCCATCTTACTAACTTCTATCAATCCAGATTTTTTCAATCTTTCGATTCTAGTGGAAACATTCTTCACATCTATTTTTATATGGGCGGCAATATCTGACAAATGCCGACGACGATTAAAACAATATGCTAATAATTTATTATCATTGTCATTCAAGTTTTCTTCCATGATTATTTTAGGGTAAAGACATTTATAAACCTTACCCTTATCCTATTTTAACCCGACATAGAAGGGTTTAAATAGTCCAATTTCGTATTAATCTTATCCTTACTATTATCGGGTAGGGGTTGGATAAGCATATGAGAACAAAAACACTACAATCAAAAACAACGGAAGAGGAAATGGAATTATTGAAAGAGGCCGCAATGCTTACCGGATTAAGATTAAATTCATTTACTAGATCGGCAGCTATTGAAAAAGCTAGAAGAATTCTAAAAGAAAACTCGGAGGCATCAATCTCAAATTAATTTTTAATTGAGAGTGTGATTATTATGGTTGATTATGTAGGTCGTAAAGTTAAGGCAATTTTGCCTAACTCATATTTCTATGTTGGAAGGTGCTTATCTCAAACTGAGACTAAGATAACAATTTTAGATCGTGAAGGAAAAGAAGTCTTGCTTGATATTAATTCTTTAGTTGTATTGGAGGTTTTAGAATGAATTACGAAATAGGTTTCGGTGTTTCTATTCAGAGCTTAGAACCCCTGGATATCGATTCTCCTAAAGAGTTCTCAATAATTAATACGGAGGATCAGCCAAATGGTTAAACAACTTACTCCGATGAAAGCAATTCGTGCAAGATGCCTTGATTGTTCTGCCGGTTCTACTTATGAGATTAAATTATGTCCTTGCGTTGATTGTGCCTTGTATCCTTACAGATTTGGTAAGAGACCTAGTACAGTAAGGAAAATGCTCACGAAAGATAAAAAGATTGCTGAAACCCCTAGTAAGCTCACTACTTCAGAGCAAATAGGCATACCAGAGAAATTATCGGAGGCGGAAGAATGAAATACAATAATACGGCTGTTCTGCGGAACATCCCCGAAATACATAAGGAATTATCTCTACGAGATAATTTAATGTGCGGGGGGGGTATAATTATTCATCCAAGGCTTTTAGGATATGATTTAAATTTTGTTAAGATAAACAAGGGAGCGAAGCGATGTATAGAGACTAGATGGAACACAAGAGTTATTAGACATTGGAACTCTTCTTTAGTTAAGCATTTGGAAGAAGGCGGGATGTATGGAGTACAAATTAATAATTCTTTGGTTGATGGTAAATATTTATTAGTTATAGATTTTGATAATAGAGAGTTTCAAGATAAAGTTATTAATCAATTCCCTAAGACGTTCACAACATCTAGCGGATCTAAAAAGAATTGTTTACACTTATGGTTCTCTACTGATAAGATAGAAAAGAAGTTTGCTATTTTAAACGAAGAAGGTAAAACTCTCGCTGATGTGTTGGGGGAACATGGCCAGATAGTAGCCCCTGGTTCTTTTCATCCTGGAGGTTCTACTTATAGAGTTGTTAATGATATGCCTATTACATTTATTCCTTATGATGAAGTATTAAAAATACTAAAGCCGTATATGAAAAAAATCGACAAGGTCGTAGCCGCAGCCCCTAGAATTTCTTATGGTAGTAACTCTTTCTATAATGAAGTTCGATCTAAGATAAATGTTATTGATGTTTTGAATAAGCTAGGGATTGATACACAGAACTCTAGAACTAATTGTCCTTTTCACGATAGCGAAAGCCATGAGTGTTTAAGTTTTACCGAGAAGGTTTGGAATTGTTGGCATTGTGGTAAGAGTGGTAACCTCTTCACTCTAGTAAAAGAAGTTTATAATCTAGACACCTTAGACACCTTCGAGAAACTTGCAGAGCTTACAGGATTAGAGGACGAGCTTAAAGAATATCAATCTGAATATATGAAGGGAGGTGGCAACTGATGGTAGGAATTGATATAGATGTTGCAATGGAAGAACATAGAAATAGGAAAACGGGTAATTTTGTAAAAATAAAATTTATAAAAGAAACTGAATTAAAGAAAGTTGGTGAGATAGTGAACTGCTCCAAAAAGTCTGCTGAATCTGCAATAAATTCTGGTTATGCAGAATATATTCATAAAGAAACTGAATCTACAACAGCGACACCAGACTACTCAAAGTTAAATGATAAACTAGAAGAGATTTTTGATTTAAGGCCTGTAGAGCAAACGCCAAAAATAGAAGAAGTTGCTAAAGAGTTTAATTGTAGTGTCTCGGAAATCAAAGACGAACTTAAACAATTTGAGAAGAGACAGAAGGATAATCTAAAAATTGAGAGGGATAAAGAGAAGGTTGAAGATAAAAAGCATAAGGAAGAATTGAAGATATTGTCGCAAGAACGGAAAACCGAAGAGAAGGCAGAGATGCAAAAGGAAAAGGAGAAAGTTAGACAGCAAGAAGAAGCCAGGAAGAATTTAGCAAAACAAGAAGTTAAGAGTAGAATGGAAAGTGATTTTTCTTTTAAGATTGTAAATCTATTAGCTACTAAACAAGAAAATGAAGCCACAGAGTTATGTTCAAAGAAAGCTCAAGAAAAACATAAATTCTATTCAACTAAAAGTGATGGGACATAAACTAAAAAAGGTCTGGACTGAATCAACAATTCCCCAGAGGTTGAGATTATGAATTATAAAAGCTGTGATGCCCGAAATGGGTCTGTCAAGTGCTTAAATTTAGGTGCTACAAGGCTTCTCTTTGATGTAAAAATGAAAAGTGGCACATATTCCCATAAATTAAATTTTAGGAGTGAAAATGGAAGAAAAACAAATTGTAATTGTTCGTTCTAATGTTGCGAAAGTAATCAAGGAAAACGGATTTAATATGTCTGGTCAAACGCCTACCTCATTAAATGACGTTGTTCTTGGATTAATTAAGAAAGCGTGTGAACGAGCTGAAATAAACAAAAGAAAGACTGTCTTTCCACAGGATATTTAGATGGCATTTCAAAACAACTTTTTATTATGCTGTGGGGTTAATCCCCATTGTGATTTTAATCATAAAGAAAAATCGGGGGGGAAAGAATGGTAGTAAGTATACTCGATTTGTTTAACGAAGAGTTATTAGGAACATTCACAAAAGACTCAATGGGAAATCTCAAAGGGCCTTGCCCATGCTGTGGGATGCAGGATAACTATTCTGGGTTTGTAATATTTGTAAATTCAAACACCTGCTATTGTTTGGGTAGTAAGACTATATTCAATGTGGCAGAAACTGTTGCTTTGTTAAATGGTATAATTTCCTGTAGAGAAGGGAGGCAGAAATTATGAGTTTGACATTAAAAGAATCGCAGGATGTTCATAAGAAAGCTGTCTTGGATAGGTCTAATGAAAGAAAGTATACTGATAGTCCGCTTGATGACCCGGAAATTAAGAAACAAACATTTGACGCAGCTAAGTCAGAGTATGGTGATGAAGTTGTTAAGAAGATGAAAAATGATGAATTTCATAAAGAAGTTATAACTCCTAAGGGTTTGCTACTGCAAGAAAATATAACAAACTCAACAGAACATTTACAAAATTATAATCTTGTTAAAAACGTTATTTCATTACAGGGTGAAGAATATATAATGATAACCAAAGAAGTTTACAAGACACTAATAGCTCTAGCTATTCCTGAACATTTGAGGGTTATTAGAATTGGAGATATTAAAACAGATACAAGAAATCATCCATCCTGTGTTTTGTCTTCTGGGAAAGGAAAGAAAAACATATGTGAGGGGATAAAAAGAATATTTAAAACTTTTAAACCAGATGCAAATATAAAAGAACCTCGTACTATCCATTACCAACATTTGATTGGGAAGATGTTGCTTAGGAAGGAAGAGGAAGAATGTGGAATGAAGAAAGATGGGACACCTAAGTATAAGAAGATTGAAAAGTGGATACCTAAATATGGTTTTCTTAATGCTGATTTATTGATTTTAGAAGAAGCTTATGAATTATTTAATTCACAGGAAAAGAATGATGTTGATTGTAGGGATGCAATCACAGTGGCTATGGATTGTTATGGTGATAATCTTATACAGAAACAAAATATGGATAATCTTGACACAAAAGAGGAAACACTGGAATATAATCCGTATGTTACGATCTTACCATTTCTACAACCATTGAAGATGAGCGAAACATTTGTTGTTAAAGGGTTATCCAGAAGACTAAGTACTTGTTATAAAGATTTTCCAGAACGAACTAAACTTGATAGATATATGACAAGACTTACTTCTAAAACGGAGGACAGTAAGAGTTGCTATGAGTTCTCACAATATATGAAAAAAATAAATATGGTAAAAACAGAATGGAAATTATCTTCTGATGCTATTGAAACATTTGCTATCTGTCACGGTGCATTACTGGAGCAAGGTTTTAGACAAGGTGGGAAAGTTGCACACTATACAAGAATTTTAGAATTTCCTATGCAAAACTTATTATTAAAGATGTCAGCTATTCAGGCAATTTCAAATTTAAGAACCGAAATAACAAAAGAAGATGTTGAGTTTGCTTTTGTTGATATTATTGAACGGTTGGTTTACGAGTTTATTTATGTTGATCGAAAAGTTAAAGGCACTCTTGATTATGGTGAAAGCTGGGGGGGTGCTGTTGGTAAATCACAAGAATGTTTGGAGAGGTTGTTTAAGAAGGATGCAATAGACAAAGAATCTTCAATACCAATATGGCAATTTCAAGAAATTATATCTGAAGTTTATCCATTATCCATTAGAAGGGCTCGAGATAGATATAAGGAGATGTTGAAAGAAGAATTGATTAGTGATTACAAAGGGCAGGGAAAGGATAATGGTGTTTGGTTAAATTTTATACCTAATACATGGATTGAAGATACATCGGAAGAAGATGAAATATTAAATCCAAAAAGGATATATTTAGACATTTTAGGTAGGACAGGAATGTCAGGTAGGACACCTAAGACAGGTTTACCCTTAATAATCAAAACTGATATATCTCTCTCTATAGATAACACCAACGATAAAACAACTCCTAAGGTGTCCAGTAATATCAATGAAATAAAAAATAAAAAGGTTGTTGGAAATACAAAACATAAGAATACCCCCTTACACGTCCTACCTGTCCGAGCTGACATACCTGAATCAACCAGAGATGTACATTATAATGAAGCAGATGAGTGCCAGAATATACAACCATGCGATGTTAAAAAAGTTAAAACATATATTAAAAAGAACCCAAAATATAAATTGCCAGAACTTCTTGATAAATTTGGTCCTGGTGTTATGAAATTAAAATCGGAGGGATTAATATGACTGCCGTGATTGATGTAGAAACAGATAGTTCTGATTCCAATAAAGCTAATTTGAAGTATTTTGGTGGTCTTGATATTGATACTGGTGAAATTGTTATGTTTCCACACACAGCAAACGTTCAGATTGCTGATTACATAAAGAAGCACAAGATATTGATTGGTTATAATTTGAAGGGGTTTGACATTCCTGTCCTGGAAAGATTTGGTATAAGGGGTTTGACATATATAGACAAACGAGGCGTCCAAAGATTTTCAAGTGGGATATTAGATTTGTATGAGATATTAGCACCTAAAGGATATATGGGATATGGGAAGAACAACAAAAACAGACTGTATGATATAAATCCAGGGATAATCCTAAAGAACTACAAACTTAAAACAATAATATCAACTCTTAAACTAGATGATGAAGGGAAAGGAGAAATGGATTATAATATCCTAAAACAAGAGTCATGGAATAGTGATGAAATAAAAATAATTGAAAAATACTTAAAACAAGATTTGAATATTGAAAACAAACTATTTTCTTGGTATAGAAATACATTCAAACCATTAGAACAATATTTGATGAAAGAAGACGTTGCAAAATTCAAACACCTAACATGCACATCTGGTTGCCTTGGTTATAAGTTAGTATGTTCCTTAACTGGAATGAAAGAAGAATATAACGATTACGAGGTCGCTAAAAAATTAAAACAAGAATCGAAGAAGATTAGTGGGGGATATCATATTCATGCTAGATGGGAAAAAGTAAGAGGAAATATCATATGCCGGGATTTTGTGAGCCATTACCCAACAACAATTATACAATATCAACTTCATCACAAAAATGTTAATAACGCATTAGAAAAAGCACTACATGAACGATTGAAAGCAAAAGAAAATAATAATAAGGCAACATCTCTTGCTTTGAAAGTTCCCCTTAACTCTATTTATGGTACTTTTGGAAATGCAAAATTCAAACACATATTCAACCCAGAAGCAGCCGATAATTGCACGAGAATAGCTAGGGAATTAATTAAGAGATATGCCAAAACACTAGACGTTGCAGGATTCAAAGTTATATACGGATTTACCGATTCAGTTTATGCTGGTATACCAAAAGGATTAACATCAGATAATTTAGATACCATAACAAAATATTTTATAGACACAACAAGAAAAGAAGCCATTAAACCTCTTGATAGTTATAACTTGGGTGTTGATGGAATATATAAGTTCATGTGGTTTATTGATTTGAAGGATAACAATTATTTAACTGTGGACAAAGATAACCATGTTCATGTTAAGGGTGCTTTATTTGATAAGAACACACCACCTTGTATAAATGAATTGTTTGAGTTATACATTAAACCAAGAATAATCAAGGATTTGGATGTAGATTTTACACAGGAAGAATTACTATTTGAACTAAACCAGATACTAAAAGCTAAACCAGAAACATCAGCTAAAGATTATTCGGCAAAGAGTTTGTCAGATTATAAAACAACAACCAGTTTGAATGCACAAATATCAGATATGTATGGACCAGGGGTTCACCCATTAATTCCCAATACTGCTGAAGTTGGTGCTGGTAGAAATAAGAAATTGAGATACTGCTCTCTTGATGATTTCAAGAAACATAAATTATCGTTTGAAGACATATCAATTGATAGAATGTTAATTTACATCAAACCATTTTATTCAACCAAAGAAGAAGTTTATGATTTAGACAAACCAGAGGTAGTAAAAAATGAATAATTGCATTAACGAATCTTGCCATAAAATAATATCTTTGAGTTCTCATCCTGGAGGTTATTGCTCCCAGCCATGTTGGTGTATTGGAGAAAAGTCTGATATGGATTTCAACAAACAACAATCAATAAATAATATTATGGGGTTTTCAAAATGAACGACATAGGAATCTACGATTTATACGAAGCGAGTTGTAAAAATTGCCAGAGAAAAACTAACCACATGATTATTAGAGTTTCAAGAAAGTCAGGTGTTCTTCTAAAGTGTTTGAAATGCGGACAATCAAGAACTCGTTATGCAAAGGTTCATACATTAATCAGATTACCGGAGGCACAGCAAAATGAGCGGTAACGATCCTTCCCAAAAAATACTAGGCCAACGTACTAATTATTGTGATAGTTGTATAGATTTGATTAAAAAAATAACTCCACTAACTGCTGAAGAATGGAAATCGTTTGTCGATTGTAGATGTTTGGATTCAAATAATATACAAGGAGGTGAAAAATAATGGAAGAAAATAAATTAAAAGCTTATGAGAAGGAAATTGCTAAAGATGCGAAACTTGTAAATAAAAAACCTAAGAAAGGCGATTGGTTCGAAAGTATATACACCAGTAAATCTTTCAAGGATTTTACTCAAATTATGAGATTGGGCGATGATACAATTTTATTTATTGGTAAAGAAACTGTTGTTGCAGTAACAAATAAGCCTGGAATTTTAAGTTCAAAACCTGTAGTAAACGCATTTGAATTAAGCTATTCAGGAAGAGAGTGGACGCAACAAAAGTAAATTTTTATTACCCTCCATTTTTAGGAGGGTTCATATTCAGATGTCGGAGGACATGAAACTCAAAACAAAAACAATGGAAGAAGAACTAGGAAAAGTAAGCAGTTTTAATGAAGCTTCATTAAAAATGAGAAGACTTGACACAAGTCAGGAACTAATAAACAGGTTACGAACTGATATGCTTGGAAGTATATTACCTCCAAAAAAGAATTACGAAATAATAATATCCGAGTTACTTAGTTTAACAATGGAAGTTAAATTTAAATTAAGCACATCAGAAAAGAAAATTGCTTCTAAGTGGCGAGATATAATAACTTCTTTTTTAGAAATGTATCCTATTTTTTCAACGGAGACAGAACATACTTTTTCTGGGATAAAAAGGATTCCAAATTTTAATAAAGGGAACTGGGCAATATTGAGAAAAGCTATTTTTGAGTTCGAGGATTTTGTAAAAGAATGTTTAGAAGACCACGGATTAAGTTCACCAAATCAAGACGAGGAGGCAATTTGGGATAAATAAAATGGTAATGTTAAGATTTAACAAAGAAAGAAAGCAATGGGATATTATTCCAGCTAAAGAAAAACAAAAGGGAGATTTTTATTTAGATGGTAAAGAAAAAAAATGCCTAGACCATTTTAAAAAACAACAACAAAATAATAATGATACTTTAATTCCGATTGTTGGCCCAGAAGGAAGTGGTAAAGGTGCAAAGATGGGGCACATTTTGAGATATATAAGTGATGATAAATTTGATCCAAAGAAAGATTTAATTGGTGCAGATTATGTTGATGGCTTAACCAAGATAAAAAATGTTAAAAAAATGGGATGGTTAGGTTTTGATGAGTTTGTTTCTTTTGGTCTGGGTTCTGAGACAATGAAAAAAGAGGCTCGGGATTTACACAAGATATTTTCTATCTTTCGGCAAAAGAATTTATTTGTGGTTATATGTTTACCAAGTTTCTTTAGATTGCAAAGTTATTATGCTTTGGATAGAAGCGACGCTTTGTTCTCAACTTATATTAAAAATGGTAAACGAGGATTCTTTTCTTTTTATGGGAAGAAAACTAAAGATAAACTATATAGATTTGGCAAGAAAACTCATAATATGGAGGCAGTTAAACCAACATTCAGAGGTCGTTTTACAAAATGTGATTTAATGGAAACAGAGGACTATTTTTCATTTAAGGAATCAACATTAGACCTAGAGATTGACAAAGCAATGAATAATAATAAGAAACCCAAAACTGAATGGGAGATTAAAAAGCAAATGGAGTTAGATATGGTAGGCAAGAATATGAAAACTCCAGCGATTGAACTATCTAAACTCTTTGGGATGACCGAGAGGAGAATTTACCAACTCAAAAAGCAAATTAGAGAGGAGATTTCACTAAAATGAACAGTCTTACTAAGGATATAGCGCTGAAAAGTGAAAATCCACTCCGCATATATAATTTATCTTATTTCAAGGAACAAAACCGGAGGGCAAACAAACATGGATGAGTTAGATAATAGATCTCTTGATACAGACCTAAGTTTAGATGAGAACTCGCTAGATGATTTAGATGTTGATTCTGATAATGATATTCACACCGAAGAACCTCAAGACAAAAAAGAACAGCAACCAAATCAAACGTTCAATGTTGGAGAGCAATGTATTAAGATTTGTTCAGGAGGAGTTGAAATCGAAACACACTTCACCACTTTAACACCAGAGCAATCCTGTGATTTAACGATATGGTTACTACAAAACTCACAACTTACCGCCGCAACTAAAAAGGATAACCCAATGTTTCAATGAAACTTCTAACAAAGATATTACTTATTGCAATAATTATAGTGGTTATTTTAAATCGGCACTTTTTATATTCAGCAATTAAACTTTTGAGGAACTTGGGATAATGGAGGACAAAGAATAATGGGACTTGGATTTCCAATAGCTATGTTGGCCGGACTAATTTGTATAATAATTTTTTGGTTATTAGGCAAAAGCGTAATACCATCTGGTGATGAGTTTTTGTAATTAAGATGGGTAGAAGAATACCAGATACAATTTCTATGGAAGAATTGAAGCTCTTAGTTAAGTCGGCTAAAAAGAATAGATTGAAGTCGGCACTTAATCTTATGTTCTTTCAATGCTTAAGAGTTTCGGAGTTAGTAAATTTAGAGAAATCAAATATAGATTTAAGGCGAGGTTTTATACATATCAAACAAGCCAAAGGTTCAAAGGATAGAGATAGCCCAATTCAAGAACCATCAAAATACTGGTTAAGATTTATTCCGGTAAAAGTTACAAGACAAGCAATACATAAAGCGGTTAAGAAATTGGGGATAAGAGTTTTGGATAAAGATATTCATCCACACACATTAAGACATTCCGGGGCGTCCTTCTATCTTAATGAATTAGGCATGGACATCAAACATATTCAAGATTTACTAGGCCATGAAAAGATAAGCACAACTCAAATATATCTCCATGTAAACCCAGAACAACTAAAAAACGCTTTCGAGGAGGGGTGGAAACGTCTTAAACGGTAAACTTTTTGTATCATCTCGCAACGGTGGAGATAGGCAAAAGTTTACAATTTAATTCTTATGTAAACCAAATTATTATGAAACAACAAAGAACTTTCTGGATGGATGGAAACGATTGGAAGAAATTACAATCAAAGATAGCTCTGGAAGGGTTCTCCGGTAAAGGAAAGTTTGAAAGATTTATGGAAAAAGTATCACGAGAGAATATTATTTTTATAAAAGGTACTGGAATTTTTAAGATAACGATGGAATAAATGTTATTGTTTATTTATATATTCTAAAAGTTTTTATGTATTATGGCTACGACAACAATAACTCTAAAGATTTCTGAGAATGGAATAACTATTCTTAAAACACCACGAAAGAAATCTATCTTTGAAGATTCAATTAAATTTTTAAAACCAATTAAGAAAAAATGAAACTAAGATTTATACACTTGGAGTTTTCTAATGGAACTGCTGCAGATGTTCAATCCGGCAAAGCAACTTCTGAATATATCCAAATCCCAGTTCCTCAAAATTTAAACATGGAGATTAAAAATGAATAAATTATTTGTAATTGGGGTTCTGGGATTGTTGTTGGTTGGGGGTGTGTTTTTTTCTTTTGATAATAACGAAGAGGTAGAAGATATTGGTTCTTACGGAATAAATAATAGATATGATTGTTATAAGATAAAAGATAATGTAAAATATAATGATTGTGTAAAATTCTACTTAAAGAATAATCCATATAAATTAGGAGATGAGATGGTCTCAATTAGACCTATAGAATAAAATGCCACAACTAGGAGGTGTTTTAATTCCAAGACAAAGAAAAAGAAGCGATACAACAAAAGAGGTTGGAACTATAACCAGAAAAGAGGATTTTAAAGATACTAGTCCATCTCAAGCTGTATTAAGAGAAATTCATAGAGGAGGCGGTGGTTCATCAGGCGGAGGAGGTGGCTCATCATCAAACGGCTCAGCAGAGGCTGCAAGACAAGCAGAAGCATCAAGACAAGCAGAGGCTGCAAGACAAGCAGAGATAGCTAGACAAGAAGCCATCAGACAGGAAGCCCTAAGAAAAGCTCAGGCAGAAAGACAAGCTAGGGAATTTCAACAAAGAATAAATGAAATAACAACTACTAGAGCAGCTAGAATAGAACAACAAATTCAAC
>Ga0222628_1000625_pt1 | contig 13797 bp, 26 predicted proteins | sample AntAcemetageno95_FD_179860 | JGI IMG/M metagenome (GOLD analysis project Ga0222628, IMG submission 179860) | Saline water microbial communities from Ace Lake, Antarctica - #95 | ecosystem: Environmental > Aquatic > Non-marine Saline and Alkaline > Saline | place: Antarctica: Ace Lake | collected...
TATAATTTATAAGGTTGTGAAAAAAAGAAAATGAAAAAAATATTAACAATACTACTTATATTTGGAATGATTTTTTCTTTAGCTGGAGTAATGGCACAAGGACAAAATAAATACACTATTGATAAAGGTTATTCTGAAAAAGATATGAAACAAATCCAAAATCAATTTCAAAACAGATACCAATTTGAATGTCCTGGAGAATGCACTTATTATGAAGGAGATAAATTTGAAAACTTACAATTAGAAGTTAAAACACAAAAAAGATTATTTAATTTTTTTAATGTAGAAGCTAAAGAAAATTATGTATTTGATGATGAAAACGGAGAAATAATACAGGCAAGATACAATATATGGTCAAGATTATTAAATCAATAGAGAATAAGAATTTAAAATGAAAAATAAAAGAGGATTTTTACAATTACTAACTTTACCCATAATTATAGCTTTACTTATATTTGCGATTTTAGTTATAGGGGGATTTTTGGTGTTTGCATCTTTTAATTTATTGCCGATTGTTGGGGGAGCAATGATTATTTTGGCAATTATTTTTGGATTAAAAGGTAAGTTTACAAAAGGAAAGGGAGTATTTTTAGCATTTATTGTTATTGCAGGTCTTGTTTTACTTTTAGCAGGTGCAACTTTACAAAATACTTTAGCAGTTTCAAATTATGAAGACAATTCAGGAAATACGCATTGGTTAGTTAATGCAGTTGCTACAGGTGTTGATGAAGGATATACATTTAGAAGTTTACCAAGTCAAACAGTAAATACTGAAGGAGAAACAATAAAACCATCTGAAGAAGCAACATTATTTATTTCTAAGGCAGAAAGTTATTGCGAATATCAATTAAATAAAGTAGAAAAATCCAAAAATTTAGGTTTAACAAAATTAAATTATTATGAATTAAAAGCACCAGAAAGAGTTTCCTTAATTAAAGTTAGAGATAATTTTGGAACAGAAAAAATAATTGATGGAACAATTACAAGAACAGAAACTTTTTATAATAATGGTGGAGAACTTAAATTTACAACAGTTGGAATTTTAGCATCTAAACAAGATTGTCAAGAAGGATCAAATGTTGCTATTATTTATGGAAGTAATGGAGAAATAGGAATAAAGGATAGAGGGGAACTTGAAAACTTTTTTAATAGATTATCTATCTTCAGAGGAATTTTAACTTTAATAGATTTACCTACTGTTAGAGATAATACTGCTTTTTTATCTAACTTTGAAGATTATTCTGTTAGAGGAACAGAAAGATTTATTGGTGATGTTGAAATAGGAAATGTTGAATTTACAATAGATGCAGATCAAAATTATTATAATAGTGTTGTAGTTACTCCTGAAAAAAGTGCAAAACCAAGAATTTCAAGTATAGAAATTCAAAGTGATATTAAAGTAGATACAACAAGTGGAGTAATCTTAAAGATTTCAAATAATGGACCTAAGGGTGGTATTATAATAGATGCTTCAACAGAATTTGGAGATATTTCACCTACTTCAAAAAATGCAATATTAGAAGACACTTTAAGTTCGGTATTCACATTAAAAGTTCCAAATTTAGAAACAAATAATAAAGAAGTATGTTTTACTGTTTCTTCAACAGATGGACAAAATTCAGATACAGATTGTGAAAGTTTTAGTGTAAGTAAGAAAGCAGATGATAAATGTGGTAATGGTGTTTGTGAAAGTTTTGAAAGTTTTACTACTTGTCCTTCTGATTGTGAAAAATCAACAGAATGTGAAATAGATTCAGATTGTTCAGCAGGACTTTCATGTATTGATGGTAAATGTAAATCTCTATTAGAATGTGGATTTGGACAACAATTATCAACTAAAACTAAATCAGTAGGTAAAGGACCATTAGGAATTGGAAAATTAGTTGGTCTAACAGAAGAAGTAACAACTGAAAAATGTGTTACAGCAGGATGGGTTATCTGGGTAGTATTAGGTATTGTAATATTGGCTTTAGGAATTACAGCAATAATGGTAAATAAACCAAAAAAAAGAGGTAAAAAATGAGTGAGAAAGATTGGGATTTCCTAGAGGAAGATGAAAAATCAGGGGAAGAAGATGAATAAAAAAACATTAATACCTAATGATTTTAGAGATTTTTTAAGTATAATTTCTTTTGTAGGATTTTTAGCAATTTCACTAGCTTTTTTAGGAAATATATCATGGCTTACAGAACATTTAACTGATTTTTTCTTAATAATAATTGGTGTTGCCTTTGTAGTTATGGGTAATTTATTTACAATAGGAAAATGGGCTAAAGATGGTATTCAAGAAGGAGAACCTATAAAAATATTATCTATAGTTATTGGATTATTTGCAGTAATAATGGGAATCTTAATGTTATCTAATGTTATGGTTTCACAAACATTCACAGGAATTATTGGAGTTTTAGGAATTGTTGCAGGAATATTCATCATATTTGACTATGTTACAAAAAACAACTGAAAGAAAAGGTAAACGCTGGTATAAAAAGGAAAATAAGAAATTTCCATACAAATCAAAAATAAAAAATGAAAAAGAAAACAAAAAAGAAAAGTAGATTATATTTGGCAGGAATTTTAATGATATTTGTATTAGTTATAGGAATAATTGTAGGTGGAATAATATTCTATAAAAATAAAAAAAATTCAACTACTGATATAGAATTGAAAGTGGAGTCTAAATTATTAAATAATGGAGATTATTTAGATTCTCTATATGTAATGAATGGAAAATTAAGAGGGGAGGTTGATCATAGATTTTTGTTTGAAGAAAAAGTTATTATAGTAAACAATTGTCAAGTCTGTTTGGATATTAATGGTTTTTGGAATTTTAGAGATTCGGATAATTGTGAAGATAATCTTAAGGTTGTTAGATGGGAATTAGATAAACCTTTTGGTCAATCTATTATTTGGCATACATCAGAAAATGAAAAATTATCAGAAACAGAAGTTTTATCAAGACCAGGAGAAGAGACAAGAAGAACTGGAATATTATTAAGTGCAGATTCAACCACTGAAGAAGATTGTTATATTGATTTTGAGTATAGATTAGATACTTATGCGTGTAATTGTAAATAAAAAATAAAAAATGAAAAGAAAAAAAATAATCAGGAGAGCAAAGAAAAGAATAAAACAATGGAGTTGGTATGACACTCTAATAGCAATTTTATTAATTGGAACAGGAATATTTATTTTTAAATCTGGAACAATGCAAGAATTCTTTAATACTATAGCTAAGGGATTATTCATGGCTTTATTTATAGGTTTAATTTTATCACAAATAGTTAAAATAAAAAAGAGGGGAAAATAAAAATGGACATAGGATTATATAAATTTTCAATTTGGACAATATGGATAAGTTTTCTAGTTTTACATCCTTTAATCTTTGCTTTAAATAAATCACCTAATGCAAATTGGGGAAACTTTTGGACTAATTGGCTTTTAGTAACAGTAATTACAGGAATTATCGTCGGTATATTTTTATTAATGCCAAATCAAATGTCAAATCTATTTGAAATATTGAAAAATTTAGTAAAATAGATTTATTATTAATAAATTAAAACAACAAAGTTTATAAACAAAAGAAACTTAAAATAAATATGAAAAAGAAACAAACTTTTGGATCTAATTTCGGAAGGGGAATAAAAATCTGGTTAGCAGGAATTATCGGTGGTGTTGCAACAATTCCATTATATTTCTTAATTAAATGGTTTATGATACAAGAAATGTTAGTAGTATCAATTATATTTGGCTTTGTAGCTTTAATATGGTTTTGGGTAGCTTCAGGGTATGCTGGATATAAATGGTTGGGGTTTAAATAAAATGGCATCAAAAAGATACCAAATAAGTCACTATTTTAAAACTTGGATTTCAGCAGAAAGTTTTAATACTTTAGGGGTTGCAACTAAATTTGCAAGAAGGGTTATGAAGGCAAATAAAAATATGAAATCTGTAAAAGTTATTGATAGAAAAACTAGAAAAGTAAAATTTGTTTTAAATAGGAAAAAATCATAATGGCAAAAAATAAATATAAATCTGTAGACAAGGTAGCAGGAATCTTAGCAGTGGTTGGTGCATTGAATTGGGGTTTAGAAGTAATAAATGCAAATGCTGTTAGTTTTTTAGAAAACTTGATAAAAGTTAATGCTTTTGATACAGTGATTTATTCAATTGTAGGTTTATCTGCTGTTTGGATCATAGTTAGATCCTTAATGGGTAAGTTTATGAAAAAATAAATTAAATAATAATAAAAAAAATGGTAATGAAAATAAGAAAAGCAAGAGTTATAGGTAACTGGAAAGGGCATGATATAGACGAAGTAGTAAACGCTTCAGCACCAAAACAGGCAAGACTTATAGCTTCAATGAAAGCAGGAGTGCCAATTGATTATAAAGAAAGAAGAAAATTATCTAAGTCAAGTAAGATAAGGGTTAGGTGGCTTTAAAATGAAATCAAGAAATGTAAAGGTGGTTAAATTATAATGGTATCTGAAAGAAAAAGTAAAACATATTTCTGGGAATATAGACCAAAAAGAGCATTAAAATATAGTAGAAATTTTAAGAATATTTCTTCTGCAAAAAAGTGGATGAAAATACAAATAAAAAAGGATAAAGATATATTAGGAAATAACAAGTTATTTTACTCAAAAAATATAATTTCTGATGTGGAGGTTGGTTATTATGGAACTTCTGGAAAGTGGTGGGGGTTAAGAAATTAAAATGGTAACTTGGAAAAAAATTAAAGTTGATAAGTGGAGAACACTTTGGCATAAAGGTAATTTTGTTGCAGGACAAGGGTATCCTGATTGGGTTCATGTGGATAAAACAAGTTTAGTAGGGGAATATGAAGTTGGTGCTAAAAGAAAAATAAATACTCAAACAACAAATGGGCATTTTAAATTTTATAAGGGAAAAGGTGCAAAAGCTAGGGCTATGAAATTTGCAATGGCTTACAGGAGGAAAAATTAAAATGAAAAAAAGAAAGAAAAAAAATTCTGGATTTAAATTATCAATATTTGGAATAGGTTTATTTTATATAATAATTTGGGCAGTTTATAGAATAATCTTTGAAACCTCTTTTATAAATAATAATTTAATAGATGTGTCATTGATAATTTTATCTGCTTTACTAATAACCTCAACAATATCATTAAAAATTAATTCTAAAAAAAATTAATATTCAATGTGTATCTAACCTCCCATTAGTTGCGAGGCACTTGATACGCATTTTTAAGCTTTACCAGGGATTAGATACAAAAGTGCCTTAAATATGTCTGATATGGCTACAAATACGAAATTAATACTCTCCTTATAGAACAACAGACTAAATATTACCTGTATTGTTAAGAACATTGAAATTCCTACACCATATCTAATTAATCCAGAATTTGAATCTTTAAATATAAAATTGACAAAGAACATAATTGCCCATAACCACATATAAATTTTATAAAGATTAGACCAAAAACTAAAATATTTCCAAATGGATTGTTTTAAACTTACTTTTTCACTATCAATAATTTCTAATGCAGATTCCTGTGCCTTTTGTAATGGCTTAAACATTTCCTCACCGATCTGTTTAAAGAACACTCCAACATCTTTCTCTTGAATAGCAGAAGTCCCAGCAATAATAATTAAATAAACAAAAAATAAACCCAATAAACCCATACTTAGAATTTTACTAAAACCTTTACTTGCAATTAAACCTCTTGTTAGCCATAATTTCATTTTTAATCAAAATCCAATTTGTTTGGGATTCTCCATTCTTTAACTAGCAAATCAGAGTATATAGTTTTTACCAATTCAGTGTTTGTAACATAGTCCCTAAGCTTAATAAAGTCAATATTAAAGATAATAGCATTACCAATAGTAGATTTAACCTTAAATATTTTGTTCTCTTTTAGTTCTTTAAGCAATTCATTATAGATTTTATCATGTCTATTTATTCCAATTTTACTAGCTATTAAAGAAGAATTTGGTATATCCATATTTTTTGAATTCTTTATTCCAAGAATTTTAATCATAATATATTCTTTCTTCCAACTGAAATCACCATTTTTCATAGAGAAATAAAGGATACTTAGTTTAAATAACTTACTAATAAAGGGTATTTTTAGTAAAACTACTTTAAAAAGAACTTTTTATTAATAATAATATGATGTTTAGTATAGAATTAAAAGGAGGTTTAAAAATTTAAATGGTAAAAAGAAAATCTAATAATACTGGTATGGTAGTTGGTGTGGTGGTTGTAATTGCAGTAGTTCTTTTGATTTTAGGATTAACAGGAACTTTCCAGAATATTGGAACAACTACTATTGAAGGAATTGAAGGTTGTCCAGATTCAACAGGGGCAATTACTTGGGCATCAGAAAATTCTTTAAGTAAATCTAGTGCGGTTACAGCTATTTCATATAATGTAAAAGCTGATGGAAGTGCTGGAGCAACAAACACAACAACTTACGCTGTTGGTGGAAAATTAGAATATTTAGCAAGTGCAGATGATTATCTTGCAGATGTATTCACGGACATAGTTCCTTGTGGTGGTAAAACAATTACTACAGGTTTAACAGCAACTGATAGACCATCTGTTTCATTCATTAATTCAGGTGGAGATACTGTAACTAACGGAACTGATGCTGGTGCAACTAATTTCTCAGCAATTGCTAATGGTGGTTCAGATGATTTCCAAATAAAGATTGTTGGAACTGATAAAGAATCTACTGGAAATATGGTTTTAGTTTTAGAGATGAATAGTTCTGTTGATTCAATAACTATTAATGGTGTTTCAGGAAGCACAGCTAAACCAGAAATTTATTCAAACACAGTAACAACTAATCCGAAAGTATTTGTATTTGATATTCCAGCTGTAGAAGGAGCAACTAACATTAAGTTAGATGGTGTAATGACTATGAAGTCAGGTGAACACTATAATGGAACTATAATGGGAGTATTCTATTCTAAACAATCATTCCAAGATACTAATGGATTGTTTATTTACGGAATTGAAGATTCAGATGGAACTGCTAAGTTTGAGGATGCTACTACTTTCGCTGGAACAATAGCACCATAATTCGTGTAATTAATATATATTTTTTTTATTTTTTATTTTTATATTCACCTCTTTTTGTAATGGAGAAGGGTTGGGTAGTCTAATTCTACCTGGATAACTACCCAACCTAACTCCTGACTTTAGAAAGATTTATTAATAATAAATCACATTAATTAATATGGATGAGGAGATAAAGAAAAATATCAAAAACTTAATTATTTGGGTGGTAGTAATAATAATTTTATCTTTTGTTTATATGAATATTGTTAGGCCTTCTTATGTTTCATTAGTTCATTCTTGTTATCCAGAAACTTTCCAAGAAAAGTATGCAGACACCTATGTTTCCTCAGGAAATGTAACAGTAACAGATTTTGGAACAGCTGATGCAAAAGCAACAGTTAATTTTGAAGAAGATAATATTCCTGTAAAAATGCACGAACTATGTCATCTTAATCAGTTCAAAAAAGGGCGTTTCTATGGATGTGATCAACCAATGTTTCATTTTGCAAACGAGATAGAATGTTATACTGTAAGTTCTATTTATGATTTATTTTATTAAATATTATCTGTATCAATAACTTTCTTAATGTCTTTCATGGCCTCTTTACCATGATCAGTATCTAAATCAACACCCATAAAATCTTCAAGTCTATTAAGTTCAACTTTTTCACCAAACACTATGAAAGAATCAATTATTTTATTAATTTGACTATTCTTTTCTTTATTGCAAAATATTTCAACAATATCATCAATTAAGTCTTGTTTTCCAAATTCAATATTTGTATTTGAGTAGTTTAATACCAAAGGATAAATTTCATTATAAGTTTTTTCAGATTCTTTTATTAGTTTTTTAAGTTTTTCTTTAAGTTCATTTGTTGAGGCATAATTTGTAAAACTATTAATGATACGATAAATAGTAATAAAACAAGTTGATTTATCAGTAGGATTCTCACTAAGTATGAATAATTTTTGTAAAACAGTATGATGAACATGAACTTCTATAAGTCTTTGTAATTCACCTATTTCACCTTGTGTAAATTCTATTAATTCCATTATATATCTATCTCCAATTTTTCTTCATCAATAGAAGGGGGAGGAGTTGCACCATCCAACTTAGCCTCATGAGGGCTATATGTTTCTGTTACACTACCCTTCTTTTCATTAGTATGTTCTTGAGGTTTATTAATCTTTTTTTCTTTCTTCATTTGTTCAGTAACTTCTTGTTTCATTCTTCTTCTTTGAAGTTCAAATTCTTTTTCTCTTTCAAGTTTTTCTCTATTCTTTTTATTTTCATCAATATTTTCTCTTATTTTATCTTTTTCAGTTCTATCAAGTGCTTTTTGTTTTTCTATTTCATTCAGATATTTAAGCTTTAATCTAAACTGATCATCAATATGTTTAATGTGGGAAGAAAAATTCTTGAAAGCGTGTTTACCAACTCTTTTTTTCCATAACAAATAAAAGTTTTGATCTGTTTCTCTAAAGAAATCACATCTAGGAAGTAAAGTATAACGCTTTTTAGCATCTTTACCAGATTCAAAAAAGAAATATTGTCCTGCCTCAAGTTCACCAATCTCAGTTATTTGTTGAGTTGTTATCTTTCCATCTCTTTTTAATTGGTCAGTAGCATATTTTCTATCATCTTCATTTGGCATTTTTCCAAATATTTCAATATCTGCACTTCCACGAACTAAACCAGAAGATTCTTGAGGACTTTGAACATCCAAATTAAAAGCCATTCTACCTCTTGCTTGTCTAATAAATTCAGTTAAGAATATTTTAAATTGTTTAAATCTATTTTCAATAGTAGTTTTTTCAGTAGCCCTAAAGAATTCAGTAGCTTCACGAATATTAACCAGATTTTTACCAGAGATCCTACTCATATTCATAGCATCCCACATTTTCTGAATTATCCAACCAATAATAAGTAATCTAAATTTCTCCGGAATATGATGTAATACTAAAACAAAAATACCTTCCTTATCTCTAGCTTCTTTAACAATATCAAATGAATTTTCATCTTCATCACTACTTAACATTCTCATTTCAATCAGTGGAGCAAAAAAATTCTTGTAAATACTTGTATTACTTCCTTTCTTCTCAAATATTCTAACAAGTTCAGGCATACCATCTGATTTTTTTAATTTTTGCATAATATCTTCAAATAAAGTAACATCACTATCAGAAACATTATTTAAAACAAACTTAATTAACTGAACACTTAAATCCTTTATAGGAATTGTAAAAGGTTGAGGATTTATTATTACTTCATCTTTATCATTTTTAAGGTGAGGCAACTCTTTAGGCATATCCTTTGTAAGTGGATAACATAAATTAACTTTATATTGTTTAGGACCTTCTTTATCAAATCTAAACTTTCTTTTAATGAGATTCCAATAATTCTTATAAGGGCTAGGTAAACACCAATAAAGATTTTCACCTTGATTACGCTTTCCTCCCCAAAGATCCCAAACCTTAAAAGAATATTTATCATGAAGGCCACAACTAATTCTTAACATAAGCACTGTTTTACCACTTCTAGTCTTTCCAAAGATATAATAACCAGAATTAGTAGGAACTCTAAAAATTCTAAATAAGCTTAACTTAACAGGATCTTGTTTAAATGTCCTTTTTGTTTGTAAACTCATACCATCCTCCCAGTAAATTCTTCTTCTTTTTCTTTTTGTTCATAAGTTTCATAAGAGTGCCATGAATACATTGGTTGGCAACTTTTCAAGTAAGGATAACAACCTTTTTTAGTTTTTTTGATTTCTTTTTTAACTTCATTAACATATTCTTCTGTATCTTTTATCTGGTCTTCAATATCTTCTCTTTCATCACCAGATTTAGAGATTTTATTCTTTTTAAGATATTTAAGTTGGCTTTGTTCTTGTCTAATTTCAATCTCATCAGGAGTTAGATTCTTAGGAAGTCTTCTAAATTTATCTTTAAATAATTCAACTTTCATAAAATTCCAAAATCCTTTTTTACCTTTACGCCAGGCAATCATTAAATATATCCCTTCTCCAAATTTATCTAATAACCATTTACAAAATTGAGAATCATTTTCAATTGGACCAGTGCCAATATTAGCAAACATATTCTTTGAATCATTATAACCAATCATATCCTTTGAAACCCAATCAGATCTAAACAAATGAACATTTTGGTGTTTAGTAGGAACTTTTGTTTTCTTTTTGATTTGTAATTTAATTGGACTTGGCATTTTCTCCCTCTTTTTTAATTATTGGAAAACCTTTTATTTTAATTGATAGATTGTATTGCCCAATTAAGAACCTAATTGCTTTACTTAGGCGATTTTTATCTAAACTTTTGTTTTTTTTATCATCAAACCTTAGATCTTTTTGGATATTTTCAGTAAATGTCTTGAAAGGATCTTTAAAGTCATCATGGAAGCATATCTGCCTCCTGTAAACAGCTTTAGGTTCAGAATATTCTTTTTCGGTTTTTTCTTCCATCTTTTCCTAATTTAATATATACATAATAGTTTATAAGTTTTTTGGTTGTGTAACACAACACTTATTGTGTTACACAATGCTTTGAGTGGTGTGTTCAACAATGATTTTCCCTATATATAGATTAAGGGTAATTTTAAGGCACTACTTGTTATGCGAACTCCTAACGCTATATACTATAGGGGTTATGCGAAATCAATCCTATTATAGCATAAATACCACTGCATATAATACTTCTTATATGTTGAATAGAAAAATTTATAAAGGAGAAGCCCCTATTAAAAGTGCATATAATTTGTAAAATGACAATGAGAATACCAAAGTTCATAACTCAAATAGAGTTTGAGAAGCTATATGAACACACCATTAAATTAGAGAAGTCCTGTGAATCAAAATCCAGGAAGAAAACAATTAGGCAATATAGAATTGCTATGCTATTAGGATTTGAATCTGGGATGAGGATCAGTGAGATAATAGGATTAACTAAATTATATTCTAGATGTTGCAGGGTTAAATTAAATTATGATTCAGAAAAGGTTGAGGGCAAAAAATATACCATATATTTATGTTCCAAGTGCAATAAAAGAATTGATGTCAATAAAGATACCTACCGACCATCTAATAATGATTGGGAGATAGAACCACTTAAACAATCTAGCTTTGAGGAATCCCACATAAGAATAGAGCAAGGTAAGGGAAGAAAGGACAGGGTAACTCTTTGCCCGAGAAGAATAACTAAAACATCTAAAGGAGAATTGCCTTTAAAGATTAAAAGAAGGGCTTTACAAGAATTCTTCAAGAAAATATCTAAAGAAGTTCTTGGAAAGGATATTCATTTCCACACATTAAGACATAGTTTTGGATCTTTACTTGCAGGAGCAGATAGACCCTTACATGAAATACAAATGTTGCTTGGACATTCAAGACTTGATACCACAGGAATTTATCTTCATGCAAATCCAAAAAAAGCAATAGAGGGAGCAATGAGTGTTTTTTAAAATGTCTGAATATTGTTACACTTCCGATCCAGAAAATAGTGGATCTAATGGTAAGGCAAAATCAATCCTTGTTCATAGAAAAGTTTGGAGAGAGAATTTTGGAGAAATTCCTGAAGAAATGATAATACATCATAAGAATGGAAATAAGAAAGATAATAGACTTGAAAATTTGGAAATGGTATCAAGGAGTGAACATTCACAAAAGCATCATGAAATAAATAAAATAATAAAAAAAATAAAAAAAAATTAAAATTCTGTTTCTACTGGTTCTTCCTTAGGTTTTCTAAGTAAATACTTCATAAGAACTAAGCAAACTCCAATTAAAATTAATCCTAAAATTGAAACAACTATTTTGTTCTTTAGAGATAACTCCTCTGTTTCCTGTGGAACATCTGTTTTTTGTTCGTCTTTGTTTGGAATTTCTTGACTTTGCGAATTATCTTGGTTTTCTTGTGGTTCTACATAACAAACTTGATTTTCAAACTTTCCATCACATTCTCTAAATTGAAAATATCCATCACATTCTGTCCAATTTGTGCAATCTTCTAAGACTACAACATTTGAACCTGAACTTGAACCACCTGAACTTCCACCACTTCCACTTGGAACAAACACTTCTTCAGCACCATTAAGAATAAAAGTAACATTAAATTCACCTTCAAACATAGGATTTATCTCAATAGTTGCATAATTACCAATAATACTTACATTAACACCCTGTAATTCAGTAATACTAACATTATCATTAAAATACCAACTCGCAGAATAAATATTGTCTATACTTTTTCCTTCTGTAAGATCATAAGTATAACTTTCACCAGCATACATTGTAAAAGCACTAGCTAAACCAACCATCAATACAAACATTCCGATTCCGAGTATTTTTTTGTTCATTGTTTTCTTTGACCTCCTTGCATCTTTTTTGAATATAAAAATAAAAAAAAATAAAAAATTAAATTTGTTTAAATTAGGTTTAAGTTTGTAACTTCTGTTGTAATTATTGTAGATCCTTGGTAATTTATATCAATAGTGTATTCAGGAGTGAATTCTAAAGACATTCCATTATACAAATTAACATTTCCTAAAGAACTATATTGAATTAATTTTGTTTCAAACATATAATTTTCAGTATTAGTCCAAGCACCTAAATCAGCTAAAGCTTGAGTTTCATCTCCAGGGATTAACCATAATTTAGCACCACCACAAGTAGTAGTTCCAGGATTAAATCCGTTATTACAGTAATCATCTCCAATATCTATATCTAAAGGTAAATCACTAATATCATTTGAACCTTCATTAAGAACAATAACATTCGCAACATTGTTTGCAAAACCTAATTCTGTGTCAGGGTAATACACTAAAGTATATCCTGTTGGAATTCCACTAACTTCAAAATCTTCTCCAATTATTGTATATTCAATAGTAGCAGAAGCAGTATTTGTTGAAATCCAAGTAGTTGTATCTTTTGTAGTTAAGTCTAAAGTTCCTGTATAAATAACATCTACACCATTTGGAGCATCATTGAATAAATTTATTGCCATACCTGATAAACCATCATTTTGTAATGTAAATCCATCACCAACAATAGCTTCACCACCATAAACATTACCTAAATCATCAGTTGAAGTTCCAGAAGAAACAATAGGGTTTTCTGCATTAAATGTATCTTGTCTAATAACATTAGAAGCTACTAAAACAGCAAAAACCATTCCAATAACTAAAATACCTAACACGGGAATCATAAGTTTTTTGTTTACTTTCATTGTTTTGACCTCCTTGTAATTATATCCATGGATTTATTAACATTGTTGGATATATAAATCTTTCTAATCTCTTTTAATCTCTTGTAGTTACTCCTAAGTTTATCAAAATGTTTAAATACTCTAAGCAATTCTAAAAAATATAAAATGACAAAAGCAAAAGAATTTTATCTAACAAAAAAGGGGAAAAATTTTGATTGGGAAAATCCTAAATTTATAGAGGAAGAAAAAGCAATCATTGAATCCTTAGAAACAGGAAGAAAATCAGTAAACCAAATATTAACCTTACTAACTACTAAACTAAAAAAACAAATGAGTTGGTATCTTGTTGAAAGACACTTAGAAGAATTAAAAAAAGAGGGTTATGTGAAGGAAAAATGAAAATAAAATTAAGTGATTTAAAACCAAATCCATTTAAGAAAGACATAAATAATGGAAAATTAAATGAAGAAACTGTAAAAAAGATTCAATCTAATATGAAAGAATTAGGTTTGATGGGTTCTTTACCAATTTTTAAAA
>Ga0222628_1000628_pt1 | contig 13755 bp, 22 predicted proteins | sample AntAcemetageno95_FD_179860 | JGI IMG/M metagenome (GOLD analysis project Ga0222628, IMG submission 179860) | Saline water microbial communities from Ace Lake, Antarctica - #95 | ecosystem: Environmental > Aquatic > Non-marine Saline and Alkaline > Saline | place: Antarctica: Ace Lake | collected...
AAAATAGAAAAGAAAAATCAAAAGTAATTAATAAGGCACAAAAAACACCCAATAAAAATAATTATACATCGCAATTTATTAATGATAATAAAGTTGTTATACAAATACCAAATAAAGAAGTTAAAGATGAAAGTTTATCTAGCATCCTGACAATCGGGATAATGTTTGCTTTTCAAGAAATGGGGATAAAAGATATTGATATTACTATTAGGGAATGTAGAGAAGGATATGAAATTATTGTGGAGAAGTGATTATGCCAGGCCCTGGGTTTATATTTATGATTTTAATGTTGTTTGGACTATTATTTTTACTTGACAAGTAAAGGATTTGTGGTATAAATAAAAGGAATAATTATGAAAAGACCAAAAAATATATCATTAAAAGAATGGCGGAAAAGACCAAGTGGCGTTGATTTGCTACAAGACCATCCAATTCTAACTAAAAAGGAAATAGCTATTGGTTTGTCTTTGGCACCAAGGGCAAAACTTATTTTGACGCTCAATAATTTGGCAGATGATATTCTGAAAGATCTTGGAGGAACAATACCAAATTTCAGTGATGTCGTGAAATACATTCGCAACTGGAGTCCAAAAAGAGGATAACTTAAAATGAAAATACCCAAAAACACAGAGCAAATATCAATAGGTAATGGAAAAATAATATTTTTTGGCAAAAACAATAAATTAATATTATCTGAAGAACTCAAGAATATAAATTATTCTGAATTTTTTAGTTTTGATGCCATAAATTGCTCTTGCGAAGGACATATGATAACTCTTTCTGTTATTGATGACGACATAGAAGATGACTATGTTTATTTGTCTAGCTGGAATAGGCCAAGGTTTATGCCCTATGGCTGGAGTTATAGGATTAGAACAGCTTGGCAAATACTTTGTGGCAAGATACCATTTCTTGATGAAATTTTATTTAAAAAAAGTCAATTACTTGTGTTTAGAGCCCTAATAGATAAGTATATAAAGATATTGGAAGAAAAAAAGAAAATGGTAAGGGCGAAGAATAAAGAAAAAAATAAAAAGAAAATATAATTATTTTCCCTTTACTATTATACCAAATCTATCCCAACATTTTTTAAATCTCTGTTTGGTAATAGCTTTTCCCGTACAAGTGTAATTAGTAGAATCTAATACGTAAAACATTTTTTCGGAATATCCATAAACTACAACCCAATGTTCTTCTTCGTCTGTTAAAATTAAAATCGGATATTTATTATCAATTGCTTTTTTAAGATCTAATAATTTAGCATGTCTTTTAATACTAAATTTAAAGTTTTTCTTTTTAAGAAATCTTAAAATAGATGCCAAATTAGTCCCATTTTCCGTATTAGTTCCTAGTTCCTTTTTTAGCCTTCGAAACGAAAGCTTTTTATTATAATATCTTAATATAGAATAAAGAGCATGTGCGCCACACGAGTATGAATCTCGCTGATAAGATCTTTTTATGTTTTCAATAATATTTGCCATATTTTATTAGTCCATTTAAAACCTAATAATATCAGTTGCAAATAAAATGTCAATCTTATTATCTATTTAGCCAACACCCCACTCGCCTTTTGTCTTTAGCCACTCTCTCTGTTGAAGATTAATAGATCCATTTGGATTTAAATTATACTCGTGCCAAATTAATCTCAAACCACCAACTCTTGGTTTAACATTATTATATAGATTTTGGATTCCCCTTAAGCCTTGAGCGTCACCCTGGTTAGGATGCCATGGAGCTTCTAGTAAAATAAAATCTGCATTACTTGGAGTAGAAGAACCACCTGTCCACGTATATCTACCACTAGCACCCCACATTAAATGAGTGCCGTAATAATCAACTCCAGGCATATATACACGAATAACATTAATACAGCCTCTAATTTGTTCAGCATTATTTGCTAATTCATTTGATTCAATTGACAACACATAACCTGTAACATATTTTCCAATCCCATTATGAACTCTAGCCCAAGATGGTGCATGTTTTTCTATTTCTGTCCATCTTGGTATAGCTCCAGATGGGTCGTCAACATACAAACATGGGAATACTGCAATACCATCTTCAACCAATTCTTTAATTAATTCTTTAGCTTGATTAATTTGGTCATCAGTTACATTTGGAAAACTACCCAATGGACCACTCTCACCATTTCTAGAAATTAAAAATGTAATGGCAGGAATTTCACCAGATTTTGTAGCTGCTTTAATTTGCTCTCTACATTTCTTTCTTCCAGCTTCAGATTTACTTAAGTAATTCCAAGTTCCGTCAAGACCCCTAGTTGTGATGTTTCTTTTTGAAAAATATCTCTCTTGCATAAAAGAGTCAGAAGCCGACCTAACTCCGCCATTATCATAGAATAAGGGCATAGAAACAGGTTTGTTTATTTTAATGGCGCTTGGTTCTGACCAAGGGGGCGTAATACAACCAGATGTTAAAAATAAACCTAAGAATAACGAACCCAATACTAATGAACCAAATAATTTTTTCATATTTACTCCTTTATTGTATTTAATATCATTATTATGAAATAGTCTTAAAAATACCTTTATTTTTTTCTTGACATTTTATGTATAATTGTTACTATTGCTTTAAACAAATAGGAAAATAAAAAATAAAACTTGACTTTATTTTATACCATGGTAGTATTTTAAGAAACGGGAGAAACATATGAATTTAGAAGAATTAAAAAAATCAGGCTATATAATTTTTGAGTGTATTGCAGGGTCACATAGTTATGGATTGCAAAATATCAACTCTGACATTGATGAACGTGGGTTATATATTCTCCCATTAAACCAACGCTTGTCCATTCTTAATTTCGATCAGGAAATAGGAAACGAAAAACAGGACATTAAGTATTATGATATCCATAAGTACTTTAAACTAGCTATTGATTGCAATCCAAATATTATTGAACTTCTTTGGACACCAGATGATTGTATTAAGTTCAAGAACGAAAAAATGGACAAGATTATTGCTCATAGGGATTTGTTTATATCCAAGAAGGCTTATCACACTTTCAGCGGATATTCGATAGCACAAATTTCGAAAGCGACTGGCAGACATAAGCTCATAAACAACCCCAAACCAAAAGACCCCCCAAGGAAAGAAGATTTTTGTCGCATTATTCCCTTATCTCTTTGGAATGAATACAAGTCAAGACAATGTGGGTTTAGAGCTGATTTGTGCTATATAGAAACAATGTGTAATGATCTTGAACTTGCAAAATTCATAGCAAATACTCCTTGCCGTCCAATTGAATATAGTCGTCTTTCTAAAATATATGATTTGTCCAAGTTCCATGTGGCTTCATTAGAACATGTGCCAAACACCTATAGACTTTATTATTATGGTGTTCAATCTAAAGGTGTTTTTAGGGGAGACCAAATGCTTGTAGAATGCGAATCAATTTCTTTAGACGACGAAAGAGACAGGTTTGTTGGGCTTTTGGTTTATAGTGAACAGGAATATGAAAAAGAACTAAAAGCTTGGAAAAATTATCACAATTGGGTCCGAGAAAGAAACGAAAGTAGGTGGAAGGATCAAGAAAATAAAGTAGTCTCATACGATCAGAAAAATATGCTTCATTGTTTTCGTCTTTTATATTCAGGTAAAAATATATTAGAATTTGGATTTCCCATAGTTAGATTTGAAGGAAAGCAAAGAGAGTTCTTAATGGATATCAGGAAAAACAAGTTCACATATGAATATTTAATGGAATTAGTGAAAAAGGAAATGAAAGAACTTGACGAACTGAAAGAAACATCAACCTTGCCTTGGGGATGTAATGTTAAGAAGGTTAACGAACTATATCTGGAACTAATTAAATAAAAGAGAAATTATGAAAGAATATCTTGGCGATAGCGTTTATGCTGAAATGGATAATGATGTTTTTCCCACAATAAAATTAACTACGAATAATGGCGAAATGGATAATAACACTATTTTTCTTGAACAGGAAGTAATTGTTGTTCTACTTGCTTTTGTAGAAAAACATCTTCCAAAATTGATAAATAAAGGATAAAAATAATGGGATATAGATTTAATATTGATAATTATTATGCTGTTAAAAAAAAGGGTAACTACCCATGGCCTTGTGCTTCCAAGCCAAAGAGAACAATAGAGTTGTTTACAAGTGATGTTTTGACTACAAGTGGAGATGGAACATTTACGGTGCATACAGGAATATGTTGTTTTGGTATTCACTTAACAAAAAAACAGGTTACATTTGTTAAAAAAACAGCAAAACTTCAAATAATATAAATAGAAGGAGAATCACGATGGGATATTATGTTAATCCGCCAAGCGAAACCAAAGAAGAATTTTTAAACAGAGAAGGGATGAAAGTCCCCAAGGCAGATTGGGATAAGGTTCCGAAAGATAGTATTCCTGTTGTCCTTGTTAATAATGGACATTTTACAGCAGCAGTAATATGCTATTCGAAAGAAGAATATCTTGTGTTTATTGATACAACAGATCCAAGACCTAAAAAGATTTTCATTGTTAAGAAATCTAAGTTAAAAGAAATTGGGTGTGATTTTCCTGGTGTTGACGACAAATAAAGTTATAAAATAATGTACCAAAGCACTCTAACCAAGACTGTTGAGAAAGATGGCGGCTTTTTAAGTAAATCAAAGCCAAGAGCCATTAGAAGTTTTCAAGACGAATACTTTTTTCTTAGCAATACTTATCCCTGTGAAATTGAATTTATGGGAGATAAATATCCATCTGTTGAACATGCTTATCAAGCAGCCAAGGTAATGGATAGTAATCAGGAAGAAATAAGAATTAAAATCAGAGATTCTAAAACTCCACGCGAACTAAGACAACTTGGCAATCGTTGTCCGTTGAGAAATGATTGGCATAAGGTTAGGGTTGGTATTATGAAAGAACTTGTCGCAAAAAAGTTTAAGATTCCAGAGTTTAAGCAAAAGTTATTAGATACGGGAGAAGCAACTTTAATATCTGGCAATAGTTGGAATGCCATTTTTTGGGGCATTTCCTACGGAGTGGGTGAAAACAATCTTGGTAAAATATTAGTGGAAATAAGGAGTAAATTGTGAAAAAAAATATCATGAAAAAAATTTATAGATGGATGTATTGGTTTGTATTTAATGGTTTATTTTTAGCCATTTTGTGGTTGGGTTATAACAATGACATTAAGGGATTAAAAAATCTTGCATTATTTATTACTTGGTTTACAATTGCACTTTCGCCACTTATGTTATTGGCAATAACCCACAGGTATTCAGAAGAAAATATAAAAGATAAATCCGAAAAAATGCTTGTCATTCCATTTTGGTTAAGGATACCTTATGATATATTAATAGTTGGCATTTTCGTATGGTATGGAGCAATTATTACTGCGGTATTTTACCTTTTACATGCCTTCTTGTTAGCTCTCTGCCAAACAATAGAAATGGCTTATTTTATGAAAAATAAAACAGAAAATAAAAAAACTTGACTTCGTATTTTTTTATGATACTATTTTATATTAAAGGAGATAATAACTAAAGGAAATTATGAAAAAAAATAATTATAAAGAATTCGTTTTGTGGTTTAGAGATTATGCAAAGGCTGGTGCTCCAATTGCTACCAACGATTTAAGACGCAAGGCTGTCGAACTTGGATTACCCATCCCAAAGAAATATAAAACGAAATGATAATTCCAGTTATTACATTGTGGCAACCGTGGGCTTCTTGGATAATGGCAGGATGGAAAACAATTGAAACCAGAACCCATAATAGATTCGCATATCTCGAAGGAAAAACAATAGGTATACACGCTGGGCTAAAATGGGATGAAGAGGCTGCACACCTTGCTTCTCAATATATATCTATGGAACAAGTTTTAGCCACAAGTGACTTTATAAGTATAAAAGGCAGATTACTTGGAACTGCCTTTGTGAAACAGCATAGAGTTTTAAATAAAGAAGATTCTAAACAAGCCCTAATAGATTGTAAAGAAACAAAAAGATATGGATTGATATTAGAAAAACTAACATTAATTGCCCCCATTAAGATTAGTGGTAAACAGGGAATGTGGAAATACAAACTAAAAAATATAGATTGCAAAGGAGCACGCTATGAGTAAAGAAGGTATAAAAATATTTGCCAATGTTCTTTCAATTATGCAAGAAGAAAGACGTAAATTACTTGAATTGGGTGGCAAGAGGTTAAAGGAGATAGGATATGATAATCCTAGAACCAAAGAAGAACAACGAAGTATTAATCAAGATATTCGTTTAGGGCAAATGCTAGAAGAAGTAAAAGATTCAGTTAAGCATGAATTTTGCAAGATAACAATGGAGAAAGAATGAGCACAAAAATATACAACGGTTTTATGTTTGTTCCAAAAGACATTTCAACCATTAATAACAAAATTCAAGAGTTTAGACACAAGGTTGATAAATACATTTCTAGAAAATACAAACAATATGTAGCGGACATATCTTCATATTTTTTTGACAAAGTTTGTTGCGGGTTGGAAGAAGATAAAAAAAATGACGGTCCATTTCTTTATGCTATAAATTTTATGCATGAAGAAACCCATCTGATAAAAAAATCTATGGAACGCAATATGTTTGATTTGGGATGTTCAATCACAATCCACCTATATAAAAAAAGATTCTATGGAATATTATATAGCGACGACAATAACATCAACCATATGTGGTTTTCTCAACCTTGGGTGAAAGAATATGGTTACTGGGACAATACTGATGCTCTTGAAGGTGTTAGCGATAAGGAGTGGCGACAAAGGGGTAGAGATTGGGACAAAATTTTAAAAGATTTCTATTACATTCCAAGTATGAATGGTTTGGTGGCAGAGTTCGCAAAAGATATGTTTTATTACATTCCACATAATGGAGTTGAGGAAATACTTCCGTTTATTTCAGACTACGCCAAAAGGTTGCATAAAATTGCTTATGATTATTTGTTTGAAGATTTTTGCAAGATGAAGAAGTCGGGAAAAATAGTGCAAGATCTTTTTGCATTTGAAGAATGGATTAAAAATGGCAATCCTGGTTTTAAGAAACTTATAGAAGTAAAGAATGGATTTACCAAGAAGATGAAAAAAGAAATAACCAAAGAAATGTTATTGGGGAAATAATGAAAGACTAGTTGTTAAACATGAATTTTGCAAGATAACAGTACAATAGAAAGGTTAAGAAAGGGTTAATTATGATAGAAATAAAAATAAAAAGAAATGAAAGCATTGAAAGAGCTCTTCGTAGATTTAAGAAAAAACTAGATCAAGAAGGCTTAATGCAAGAAGTAAGAAAACGCCGTTATTTTGAAAAACCTGGTGATAAACGGCGAAGAAAAATTGCTTATTCTAAAAGACAATTCATTTTAAGCAAATCAGTAAAGAAACAAAAAAGGCAAGAATAAAATAGAAAAACAACAAGGAGAAAATAATATAATGAAAGCATCTATGAAAACATTTATACAGTCGGGCATTGTTGTTCTTTGGTCAGGAATTGGTTTGTGTTTTATAATCCTGAGAATAGTTTTAGGTATTAACTTTTCTTTGGAATGTACTCAATATCTCAAGAGAGCAGCCGATGCCAATACTGTTAAGCTTGCTTCTGAAAATTTAAATACCGCTATTGAATATTTGGAAAGCAGGGAATTGACTAATGGGATTGTGAGTGTGATTTTAAAACAACCAGAGAACGACATTGGATTCTGGTATAGTAATCTCCAATCTTGCCAAAATGAGATGAAAGAGATTAAACCTGATGCCACCCAATTGGAAAAATCCAATGTCCTGATGAAATTACGAGAGACTCTGTTGGATAACGACAAAGATGGAACTAAAGTAACTTGTCCAAAAGGTATTTCAATATATCCTAATAACAAAGTTTATTTTTTAATGATTGGTTTTAGTACAATACTGACGACATTTTGTGGGTTAGGTTTGGCAAAAGAAAAAGGATATATATAAAAATAAGGAAACAAGATGAGCACAGAATTTGGTAAAAAAGATCCCAAAAAATTGCACGATTTGTTTTTTGGAAGATGGAAGCGATATAAAAACATTAAATGAAAGAGAAATGGCAAAATTTGGATGGGTTAGAAAACAGGAGACAAAATGAAAAAGAAACAAAAGAAACAAAAGAAACAAAAAGATAAATTCTCCAATAAACTGTTTAATAGTTATGAAGAATTTGCAGACGATACCTTTGAGAAGATGGATAAGGGTTGGGATCTGCCACTTCCAGATGATAGGGAAAACGATTTGATTCATCAGATGGCAAGAGATTATCTAGAACTAATATTGGAAGAAAATGATGAAGCTCCAGAAGGTAAGGGTAAATCACTAAAAGCCGTTAATGAAATGTACCAGTTGATGTTTAAACTAAATATGCTTGTTCCCATAGATGATGACGACGAAGACGAAAAAGAAGAAGGTGAAATGACTAGTCCCAGCAAAACTGTAGAAAATATTACAAAATAAATGAAGGTTTTTGGCGTAAACTCTTGTATAATATATAAGAAGAGAAACCGTCAAAACAAATAAAAACAATAAAAATGCCCTTGGGTGGCTTCCTCTGTGAACTTGACGGTTTCTCGGAAGTTGTTCTTGGGCATTTTTTTGTTTAGGAGAAACCGTCATGAAAAATAGTTATCTAAACCCGTCCGTTCAGGAAATGTTAGTAAAAATAAGGGAAAAACACATTGATGTTATTCCTATTATATTGGAAGAATTAAACAACATTTTGCCATTATCTATAGAAAATATTATTAAAAATTTGTATAACCACTATAATTGTGAGGTAGAACAATGAAAAACCAATACCCGTTAACTGACAAAAATAGACTATCTATTGTTAATCCTGAAGTATGTAAAGAATGGGATTATAAGAAGAATGGAAATTTAAAACCAGAAGACGTAAGTTATGGTTCTACTGCAAAAGTGTGGTGGAAGTGCAAATATGGGCATAATTGGGAATCAACAGCAAACAACAGAACATCTAGCAGAAATGGATGTCCATATTGTTCGGGACGTAAAATGTCGGATAAGAATAGGCTTTCTATAACTCATCCTGAAATATCTAAAGAATGGCATCCAACTAAAAATGGGGACATAAAACCAGAGGACGTAAGTTACGGGTCATCTAAAAGAATATGGTGGAAATGTAAAAATGGGCACGAGTGGGATGCTACATTAAGTGGAAGAACTAAAAAACGGCTAATAGGATGCCCTCACTGCAGTGGCAGAAATCCAACACTAGATAATAACTTAGGAAAAAACAAAGAACTTTGTAAAGAATGGGATTTTGATAAAAATAAGAAACGACCAGAAGACTTTACATTTAATTCTGGCAGGATTGCATGGTGGAAATGTTCTAAAGGGCACGAATGGAAATGTTGCATTCATCAAAGGGTTAACGGAGGGGGAAAATGTAAAGTGTGCAATTCTTTTGCGTTGAATAGACCTAAATTAGTTATATTATGGCATCCAAGTAGAAATGGTTTATTAACTGCCGAAAAAATTTCTTATATGAGTGGGCAGAAAGTGTGGTGGAAATGTAAAAACAATCACGAATGGAAGGCTATTGTTGCCAACATTAGTAAGGGAATTGGCTGTCCTTATTGTGCGGGGTTTTTACCAACCAAAGATAATAACCTTGGTAATAATCATGAGCTTATTAGAGAGTGGAATTTTGGTGAATGCTCCCCTACCCTAAAGGGATAGGGGCTTCTATCGGAATTTTAACATCCCGAAGAGAATCCATTCCGATTCTCAAAATATTCTTACTGGCATTAGAATCTCTATCCATAATTAAGCCACAGTACTCGCACTTGTGAGTTCTATCGGATAGTTCCTTGCTAGTTAGTTTGCCACAAACACTACACATTTTTGTAGTATTTTTGGGATTCACGAACACAACTTTAGTACCAGCTTCTTCCGCTTTATACTCAAGTTGATTAACGAACTGATTCCATGCTACATCTGTTATACTTCTGTGTGTAGGAGTTGCCTTAATTTCTTTTCCATTCACCTTGATTGTTTCTTGCTCTTGCATTCCTCTAATGTTTAGTTTTTCCAAGCAGATAATTCCATATTGCTTTACTAATTTACTTGACTGTTGATGAGTGAAATTAAAACGCTTATTAGCAATTCTTTCGTTAATTTTAGCAACAACGACTCTCTGTTTTTTTCTTTCTGGAGATTTTTTGTCGGTGATTTTGGCAAACTTGCGTTGGGCTTTAATTAAGTTCTCTTGCTCAAGTTTGAAGAACCTCTCTCGTTTTATTTTTTCTCCGTTGGAAAGAACTGCAAAATCTTTCAATCCCAAATCAATGCCAATGGCAGGATTGTTGTTTGTTCTTTTAACATCCGCAATAACGACAGAAAAAGTTGCGTACCATTTTCCAGATTGTGTTTTTTGAACAGTCAATCTTTTGATTATCTCTGGCAATACTCGGTGCAACTTGATTTTTACACAGCCAACCTTGGATATTTTAAGTTTGGGATTTTTTTCTTCTAAAACAGAAAAGCCAGATTGCGGAAAAGTAAAAGAATCGTATCTGCCGTATTGTTTAAATCTGGGAAAACCAACCTTTTCTGTTTTATTTTTACATCTTCTGAAGAATCCCTGAAACGCCAAGTCAACTCTTTCAGCAACATTTTGAAGAACCTGCGAATGAACTTCGTTTAAGGAGGTTCTTTCTTTTTTCCACTCCGTCATTAGATTGTTGGTAGCATACTTATTTAAGGTTTTCTTTTCTGTTTTATACGCATCTATTCTGGTGTTAAGTATTTTATTATAAGCAAAACGACATTCTTCAAGAGTAGCAAGCAATAGCCTTTCTTGCTTCTTTGTCGGAAATATCCTGTATTTATAGTTTCTTTTCATAGAAAATATTGTATAATTATTTATGTAACTACCTATATTATACTCCAAATACATAAAATATCCTGCAACAAAATGAAAAATAATGAATATAGAAAAGGCAATCATAGCAAATATCTTTTGAGATACCACTTTGTCATGTGTACTAAATACAGGCATAGCGTATTGAATGTAGAGGTAGAGCAAGATATTAAGCAAATATTGGATGATATTTCTAAAGTTGAAGGATACGAAATTGAAATTATGGAAACTGATTTAAATCACATTCACTTGTTGGTATCAGCAAAGCCAAACCATTCTCCGTTGGCAATAGTTCACAAAATTAAAACCATATCCACAAACAGAATATGGAAGAAGCATAGTATAATGTTGAAAAAGTATTATTGGAAAGAAAACACCTTTTGGAGTGGTGGTTATTTTGTTTGCAGTATTGGGGAGGCAAACACAGAAACAATTAGGAAATACATAGAAGAACAAGGATAATGGTTCGCTTACATCCCCAAGCCTAAAGGCATTGGGGTTTTACGCTCACGATAATAAAAATCAGAAACAACCATCAGAATTCACGCCCCATTCTGGGAAAAAAGTATGGTGGAAATGCAAGAAGGGACATGAATGGGTATCTACTATAGACCATCGAAGTAATGGAAGGGGCTGTCCCATATGTGGTAAGATTTTATTAAAAAATGGGGCGGCATGTGAATCTTTATTAGAAGCATATTATTACTTAAGATTAAAAGCCAGAGGTATAAAATTTATTCATAATAAAAAATACGAATCAAATTCAAAAAGAAGACCGAGATTTGATTTTTATATCCCTAAATACAAAACCTATATTGAAGTAACTGGATATAATAAATTTAATTTAAGGTATTTTAGCGGAAGGTGGTTTTCTTATTTGAGAAATATAGCTAAAAAGAAAAAATATGTGGAACAAGTTCTTCATAAAAATTTTAGATTCATACAAATGGAACTAAATAAGAAACAAATAGAATATGTGAGAAAAAATATGTATTAATAGTTCTTGACAAACAAGCCAACATTTGCTACATTGTCTTTAAAGAATAAGTAGTAAACCATTGAAGGAAGATAAAATGAAAACTATCCAAGACAGAATTGACTATCTTAAAAAGTGTGCAAAACTGTATGAGACTAATGGCACTTCCCCCCTTCTTGATGAAGAATATGACAAGGAGTACAATGCCCTAAAAGAACTAGACCAAGACAACAACCCATTCTTTAGTGAAGTTGGTGGAATAGATGAAGAATTAATCTATGGCAAGAAGGTCAAACACGAAGTAATAATGGGTAGCCTAAACAAATCTCCAGACATTGAAGATTTTGAAACTTGGCTCAATAATACATACAAGGGTAAAGAACAAGATTTTATTTCTGGTAAATTGTCATTCGTTTTACAGTATAAAATAGATGGTTCTTCATTGAGTTGCCTATATAAGAACGGCAAATTGGTTCAGGTTCTTACACGAGGAGATGGAGAAAAAGGCGTGGATGTTACGGAAAATGGGAAATATGTTGACGGCATACTTCATACAATTAGTTGCAAAGAAGAAATAGAATTCCGGGGAGAATGCTATAAGGACAGAAAAAACTTCTATGAAAGCTGGGCTGGTGAATACAAGAACCCCAGAAATTTCACCAGCGGATCATTAAACAATAAGGATTCGTTAATAGTCAAGGAACGGGGGCTTTCATTTATCTGTTATGAAGCTGTTAGAAAAGATTTTGTTTCTGAAACTGAAAAAATGAAAGTTATTAATGCTCTTGGCTTCAAAAATATTTCTTCTTCAACAGCAATAACCCACGGCACTTTCAAAGAGATGTCCGAAGATGTTAAGAAATTTATGTCCAACATTAACCGTTCTGAATTACTTTTCGACATTGATGGAATTGTCGTGAAACTCAACCAGATTGAAATAGCCAAATCAATGGGAACTATCGACAATGGCAAAAGACCCAAATCCAACAGAGCAGTAAAATTTGAATGTGAACAAAAATCAACAACCCTTAAAGATGTTGAATTTGGAATTGGTAGGACAGGCAGCCTTACTCTTGTTGGTTTACTTGAGCCAGTTGAACTTGCAGGAACTACAGTATCTAGAGTTACGCTTCATAATCCCAAGTTTGTCAAGGAAATGGAAATCAATATTGGCAGCAAATTGTTAATTCAAAAATCTGGCGATATAATTCCATATGTTGTTAAAAAGATTGCAAGTGGTAAAAAAGAAATTGAGATTCCAGATGCATGTCCCTGCTGTAAATCTAAACTAGAATGGGACGACAATAAGGTAACTCTACATTGCAATAATAATGATTGCCCTTCCCAATTTGACCAAAGAATTGAGAAATGGTTTAAGACTATCGGAGTTAGGGGATTGGGAGAAGGCATTATAAGCCGCTTGACTCAATTGAAGGTTAAAGATAAAGCCATTGTTTCTTGCATATCGGATATGTATGAACTTGAAAAGCATATTGATATTTTAACCAGCGAATTTGGTCCCAAAGCAGCCAGCAACATTATAGATAACATATCTTCTGTAAAAGAAATATCTTTAGATTTATTTATCGAAGCCTTGGGTATTTCTAGAATAGGTTCTATGGCAAAAGATGTAGTTAAGATTGCTCCGACCGTTGAAGATATAGATAATATAACTATTGAACAATTATTGGGCATTGATGGGTTTGCCGAAATCAAGGCCAAATGTTTTATAGATGGGTGGAAAAAAATTAGAAAAGATGTTGATCAGATACTAAAACACATAAACATGAAGGAGAAAGAAATGAGTTCAAAAAAATTAGATGGTAAGAGTTTTTGCATTACAGGCAAATTAAGTAAGCCACGCAATGATTTTAAAAGCATAATAGAGGA
>Ga0222628_1000629_pt1 | contig 13754 bp, 14 predicted proteins | sample AntAcemetageno95_FD_179860 | JGI IMG/M metagenome (GOLD analysis project Ga0222628, IMG submission 179860) | Saline water microbial communities from Ace Lake, Antarctica - #95 | ecosystem: Environmental > Aquatic > Non-marine Saline and Alkaline > Saline | place: Antarctica: Ace Lake | collected...
ATCTTGCTTCCAATTATTATCTGGAATTAAACCCGGTACCTCTCCAGGTAAATCAATGCCGGTTTTCTTTCCAAAGCCAAACAATTCATAATATTTTTTCATTCTATCCATTCCCAATCCATTAATATTTCCATAGCCTCCGCCTATCGTATAGAAAAAAACATCACAACTTTCCGCGATTGCTTTTTTAACATCAATTCCGTTGCCATGAGTTTTCCAATCTCCAAAACTCCAACTATTAATACTAATACTACCATGACAATCAACCGTTGTGTTTTCATTAATAATACCCTCCATAAGTGCTCCAACTGCTATAGCCGGCTTAACAGTGGAGCCGGGCGGATATTCTCCTGAGACAGCTCGATTAAAAAGAGGTAAATTTTTATCGTTTATTATCTTTCCATAATTTTCATTAGAGATTCCCCCAGCAAATAAATTATTATCAAAACTTGGAAAGCTAACCATAGATAAAACACCACCGGTTTGTGGATTAATAGCTACTGCAGCTGCTACACTGGCAGAATCCTGTTCTAATCCTAAAGAAATGCTATCATAAATTTTTTTCTGCAATCCCTCGTCAACACTTAAGATTAAATTGTCACCAACTACTGGCTTTACAATTCCCAATTCTTTTTTTACTTTTTCTCCCGAATCAACTTCCACTTGTCTAGCGCCATTAATCCCTCTTAAATATTTTTCATATTGCTTTTCAATACCAGTTTTACCAATATAAGAAGTCATCCCATACTCCGGATTCATTTTTAATTCTTCTTGAGTAATCTTCCCATCATATCCAATAATAGCCGAAAAAATAGTGCTATTTTCATAATCTCGAATAGCTGTATTTTCTAAAAATACACCATTAAGCTCTCTTTGCCTTTCCGAGATAATTAAAGATTCTTCTTCAGAAATATTTTCCTTAAGAAGAATCGGCTTAAGAGAATTAAAATCTTGGCTTTCTATAAGAACGTCGACATTCCCTTTATCAATAGCTAATATATCCGATAATTTTTTAGAGATTACTTTTCTCTCATCTTGATTTTCTGGCAATTTATTAGGAATAATTACTACATCCGTACTGTGAATATTACGCACTAAAATATTTCCGTTTCTATCAAAAATCTTTCCTCGAGGAGCCTTGATAGTAAGTGATCGAATTCGATTTCCTTTGGCCAAGCCTTTATAATAACTCCCTTGCAAAAAATCTAATTGAAAAACTCTTCCAAAAAGGACCACGACTAGAAATATTGTAAATATAAAGAGTAGCTTCAATCCATAATGTTCATAGGGAGTTTCAATAATTGCTTCCTCCTTTTCCGAAATTGTCATAATTGCATCTTCAATTTCAAAGCCTCGGTCAGGATTTTCTTTTTTCAGAAATCTATTTAACATAATATTTTGGATTTTTTTTGAATTTATAGAAATCAGCCAGTTTTTCGATTTTTTTAAGTGGCCAAAAGATAATCGCAAAGGCTATTAAATTATAAAAGACTTTTTTCCAAATTTTCCAATCAAAACTAAGGTTAAATTCATCACTTTTTTTAAAAAAGTAAATTACCTCAAAAGTTATCTGATTAATAAAATCATTAAGGACTACCGAAAAAGAAACTACTAAAATTATCATAATGGAACGAGAGAAAAAATCCGAAATTGAAAACCTTCTAGTTAAAAAACTAATACTAAATGAAACTGCAGTCAGGGATAGAACATTTGTTCCAATTGGCCAAAAATAAAAAATGTCTAAAATTATTCCAGAAAAAATAATTATCTTTAAGGTTTTTTCAAATCCTTTTTTAATTGTCCAAAAAATAATTAACAAAAGAACAAGATTAGGGGCATTCTGAATAGAAAATATATTACTTACAAAAAAAACTTGAAAAGCAATAAATAAAAAAAGGGAGATTAAAAAAAATGTTTTTCTTAGCATTTTTTATTTTTTAATTACAAAAACCACATCTAATTTCTGAAATTGAGCGCTAGGATTAATAACTGCTTGTTGAAAAAGATTATCAATGGAAGATCGAACTTCTTGAACCTTTCCAATTAACAAGCCCTTAGGTATATTACTGCCTAAGCCAGAGGTTATTATTATATCGCCTGAATTCAACACTTCTTTTTGGGAGACCAAATCTAGAATTATTCCCAAACCATAATCTCCCCTTAAAACTCCCTTGGCTCCAGTTTCTAAATCAACCGCGTTAATTGCACTTTCTGAATTAGAAAGGAGTGCTATCTTGGACGTATCAGAAAAGACTTCCTCTACCTTTCCAACTAAAATTCCTTGTGAAAAAATTACTGGCATACCTAATTTTATTCCATCATTTTTCCCCTTATCAATCATAATCCAGCTACCCAAGCCCTGTAAATCTTCCCCAATCACAAAGCCAGCCTCTAATTCAAAATCACTCCGTGGAGCAAGCTCTAATTGTGAACGCAAAACTTCATTTTCTCTTTTTTGATTTTTTAATTTACTAAATTCACTTTGCAGAAAATGGTTTTCTTTAATTAATTTTTCATTTTCTTTTTTAATTTCAGAAAGCGATCTTAAAAAATTAGAATATTTATTAATTGATTTTCCAGCTAAATAAAAAGTTTTTTGAAAAGGATAAGCAAGTTTAAAAGTAAAAATTCTCAAAGGGGTAAAAAATCCTTTAGGATTCAAGAAAATAATTCCCAAACAAATAATAGCAACTATCAAAAATTTGGATGATTTTTTAGTAAAGATTTTTATTCCCATTTATTATAGCTTAAATTAAAGAATTTTCTGGCTGATTTTCTACGAGAATTTCTCTAAGTGATTCAATATCTTCTAAGACCAATCCAGTTCCGCGCACTACAGCCGTTAGAGGATCTTCCATCATCCTAACTGGCATAGCATTTTGATCAGCCACTAATTTATCTAAACCACGAATTAAACTCCCACCACCTGCTAAAATAATCCCTCTTTGCATTATGTCAGCTAAAAGTTCTGGCGGAGTCTCCTCGATTGTTGTTTTAATATTATTAATAATAATTCTAACTGAACGCGAAAGAGCCTCTCGAACTTGGTCAGAATCAATTGTAACTTCTTTAGGAAGACCAGAAACTAAATCTCGACCACGAACCTTCCTATACATTTTTTCTTTCAGCATATAGGCACTTCCAATGGCAATCTTAGTGTCCTCTGCAGTCTTTTCTCCTATCAATAAGTTAAATTCATCCCGACAATATCGAACAATATCTTCATTCATTTCATCTCCAGCAATTCTTAAATTTCGAGAAGAAACTACTCCTCCCAAAGAAATAACAGCGATGTCAGTAGTTCCACCCCCAATATCTACAATCATATTTCCTGCTGCTTCCTGAATTGGCAATCGTGCTCCAATAGCCGCTGCCATTGGCTCATCTATAAGATAGACTTCACGAGCCCCTGCATTCATTGCTACATCAATTACCGCTCGTCTTTCCACTTCAGTGACATCAGATGGCACACCAATAACAACTCTTGGTCGAGGAAAAATAGAAAATCCTTCCTGATGAACTTTATCAATAAAATATTTTAACATTTGTTCGGTCACTTCAAAATCACTCACCACACCATCTACTAAAGGTCGGGTAGCAACAATATGCCCTGGAGTTTTTCCAACCATTCGCTTAGCTTCTTTACCAATAGCTAAAACTTGCCCAGTTTTTTTATTAACAGCCACAACAGAAGGTTCATTAATAACGATACCTTTTCCTCTAACATAAACTAGAGTATTAGCTGTTCCTAAATCAATTCCAATATCTTTTGAAAAGTTTCCAAAAAATTTATCAACAATTCCTCTAAAAGTATTAAAAAAACGCATTTATTTGATAAAACAAAAAATCAACACCAAGATGTTTTTGACTTTTTGAATTTATTTTTATTTTAAATTGAATTCACAAAATTCAATACTAATTTTACCTCACAAAAAGGACCTTGTCAAAACAAGATTTTTAAATTAAATCTACTTAAAAAGATTTAAAATATCTCGATAAGTGATAAAAACCATAAGCAAGATAAGAAGCGCAAAAAAAACAAAATGAAAAGATTGCTCTATTTTCTGACTAACAGGCGAACCCTTTATTTTTTCAATTAAAATAAACAGGATGCGTCCACCATCTAAAGCTGGGATTGGCAAAATATTTATAAGTCCCAAATTAATACTCAAAATTGCAACAAATTGCAAAAGGTATACCAAGCCAAGGCTAGCGACTTGGCTAGTAAGCATCACAATGCCAACTGGCCCCGCTACTTCCATCCCAGCGTTTCCACTACCAGTTACAAGATTTTTTATAATCAAGTATAGAGCGGAAAGCATCATCCAAATTAATTCAAAAACAGACTTGAATGACTCCCAAATCGCAATGTGAATTGGATATTTTTTCATTTCAATCTGAGTATAGGCGATTCCCAATGCTCCTTGATTTTCTACCGATTCAATTCTAGGAAAGCCTTTCAATTCCAAAGTTTTTTGGCCTCTCTTAATTTGTAAGACTATTTCTTGACCCTTTTTTTTATCAATATAATTCTTAATATCTTCAAGTTTTTCAATTTTATATTCTGGTTGTGTAAGCAAAATTTCGTCTCCAACTTTAAGCCCCATATTCTCAGCAGGAGAATCCGCACTTATTCCAGAAATTTGAATCTTTGAATCTGGAGAAATAATTTCCGAATTCATAGCTTCTGGTATTCCTAAAACCATTACTACTGCAATTAGAAACCATGCCAAAATAAAATTCATCGTTACTCCGGCTGCTAAAACTTTTATTCGCGTCCAAGCACTCTTAGAAACAAAACTATCTGGTTCATTTTTTCCCTCTCCATTTTCACCTTTAATTTTTACAAAACCACCCAAAGGAATCCAATTCAATGAATAAATTGTACCTTTTTCGTATCCTTTATTTTTAATTTCTTGACGATCCTTAGCTTCATTATCACCATCCCCATCCCTTCTACCAAAAATAATTCGCCACTTTTTATTTTTTCCATCCTTATCACCGTATCTTTGAATCCCAAATATCCTTGGAGGAAAACCAAAACCAAACTCATCTGCCCTGATTCCATTCCGACGAGCCACTACAAAATGACCTAATTCATGAACAAAAATTAAAACCCCTAATATAGCTATAAAAATTATTATTGTTGTCATAAAATTAAACTGTCATTATTTCCTCTTCTTTCTTAGAGCGAATCTCTTCAACCTTTTTATTATATTCATTAATAACTTCTTGTAAATCATCCTTGCCTTTAAATTTATCATCCTCACTAATGCCACCATCTTTTTCTAACTTCTGAATTTCTTCCCAAACATCTTCACGGTGACCACGAATGGAAATTTTAGCATCTTCTGCTTTTTGATTAAGAATTTTTACTAATTCTTTTCTACGCTCTTCATTTAATTGAGGAAGATTTAGACGGATTACTTCACCATCATTATTTGGATTTAAATTAAGTTGTGATTCACGCAAAGCCTTTTCAATATTAACTAAGGTATCCTTATTCCAAGGAGTAATTGTAATTGTTCTTGGCTCTGGAATAGTAATGTTCGCTACCTGATTTAAAGGAGATTTTGCTCCATAATAATCAACCATTAATCCTTCTACCAAAGCAGTTGAAGCCCTTCCAGTTCTAATTTGACTTAACTCAGATTTCAAATGCTCTAACGATTTTTCTAAATCATCCTTTTTTCCTCCAATTATTTCTTGATACATATATTTTAAAACTTAAATTATTTACTAAAACCAACATAGACCTCCTCAGTATTTTTAGGATTATATTCTATAATTCGAATTTTTTGTTCTCCATCAAATTGTGAGGTAGACCAATTTTCTCCACTATCAATTGATTTATAAACGGCTAAGCTTGATCCAAAAATTATTTCTTTAGAATTATCAGGATTAATTGCAATTGCTTTAATCGGATTATTCTCAGATTTATTAAAAGTAGTGGGGAGTTCCTGCCAAGATTCTCCTGAATCTTTACTTAAACAAAGTCCGGATCTTCCTCCAACATAAATCCAATTTTCATGAAATGGGTCAACCTCTATTACGCTAAATCCATTAATTTTTTTATTTTCAATTTCTACTTTAATTTCCTCGAAATTTTTTCCAGCCGCATTACTTCGGAACATTTTACCTTTTATATCAATTGCATATACTAAATTGTTATTTTTAGAATCAATTAATATTTTAACGATAGGCTGATTAGTATCAAAAATTTGTTGCCAAGATTCTCCAGAATCATAGCTTTTTATAATTTGATTATCACTGGTTGATATATAAATAATTTTTGAATCCTTTTTATCAACAATTAAATTTGTAATTAATGGTCCATCAGCCGGAAAAGTAAAAATTTCTTTCCATTCTTCTCCTCCATCAAAACTTTTAAATAACTTTCCTCTTTCTTTCACGATACCACTAGCATAAATAATACTTCCATCGTTCGGATCAACATCTAGGCCATATATTTTTGAAACCTGAAGATTAATTTTTGTCCAATTGTCACCACCGTCTAACGTCTTAATTAAATATCCACCTTTAGAGCTAGAGATGAGTTGTTGGTCATTATCTATGGTATTAAAAATAAAATTCAAAATATCCATTTGAGGAAGCTGAGTTTCTTCATTGGCTTGATTTTTTACTTCCCAAGTTTTTCCTCCATCAGATGATTTCCAAATACTCCCTACTTCTGAATCCTTTTTTACTGAATTAGGAGTCGAACAGCCAACCAAGAAAAAGATTGCTGAAAAAATTAAAACTGTTTTTATTTTTCCCATAATTTTAATATTTTATTTTTTTATTATACCATGCAATTAAAAACAAAAAAAGAACCATTCGATTCTTCTTTTTTACCCATGATTTTACACGGTGCGCTCACCAGGGCTCGAACCTGGGACCGTTTGCTTAAAAGGCAACTGCTCTACCAACTGAGCTATGAGCGCATATTTATAATGTTTTTAATTTTTTATTTAACTAGCTGCTCGGACCCTGTCCGCCTTTGGCGGAAACTGAGCTATGAGCGCATATTTATAATGTTTTTAATTTTTTATTTAATTAGCTGCTCGGACCCTGTCCGCCTTTGGCGGAAACTGAGCTATGAGCGCATATTATTAATTTTAAATTTACTGAGTCCCGACGATTCTGTCGGGATCCCGACCTTGCGTCGGGACTATGAGCGCATATAAAAATAAATTCCGCCAAAGGCGGATCAGCCTATGGCTGAAAAAAGCTATTTCACAAAAATAACAATGACTCAAATATTATAACATCTCAAAAATTTTAGTCAATACAGAACGTTAAAAAATGCTTTTCTCATCTTTTGAGAGTTTATATACTATATATAGTATATTATACCACCTAGGGTATACAATCTATTAATATCTACTCTTTCGATGCAAAATAAACATAGCTATCAAAGGAATACACATCCAAACTAATGGTGCCCAACCGACAACCAAATAACCATAGGCGGTGCTAGAAACATAAGAAAGTGCTTCTTGTTTTGGAAGCATTGAAAGTAAAATACTAATAATTAAAATTATTTGAAAAAAGCTAACTGTAAAAATTCGCCACATAAAAGCTGAACCTCCACTAGCAAAATAAACATCAAAAACCTTTCGCGATAAAATTGTTAATGCCACAAGCAATCCTAAAAAAATATAGATTTCATAATCATTCTTTTCCGGTATAACATTTATTATTGCAAAAGCAACATAAATATTAACCAAAACTGACATCAGTTTATGTTTTCCTAGAACCATTCCATAAATAAATCCAACGAGTGCCACAAAAATAATCAGCATCATATCTTGAGACAGACTTGAGGAAAGGCCAACTTTTGATAAGAGTAAAGAAATATTCATATTTTTATATCTCCATATTAATTTTATTGTGGAGATTTTTTATTTTTAACTCCTATATTATACAATATTTTTCCTCAAAGCAAAAGCTACATTCCTTGATTTTGCAATTCTTCAAGAAGCTTTTTTTGTTCTCGAGAAATTTTCTTCGGAGTTTCAACTATAACCTCTATCAAATGATTCCCTGCGCTTCTACTATGAAGATCCGGCACACCTTCTCCCTTTAATCGAAATGTATCTCCAGATTGAGTTCCAGTTGGAATTTTTAAAACAACTTTTCCAGAAATTGTATCAATTTCTGTTTTCCCTCCCAAAACTAAAAGTGAAAAAGGAATAAATTCTTTACTCAAGATATCATTTCCACGTCGAGAAAATTTCTGATGTTTAGAAACTCTAATATTAACGTATAAATTTCCAGGGATTGAGCCCTTTGAACCAGCTTCACCTTCCATTTCCAACGACAAGGTCTGCCCATTGGAAATCCCTGCTGGAACCTTAACGCCGACTTCTTTTTCTTTTTTTACTTTTCCATCCCCTCCACATTCACGACATTTTTTTTCAAAAATTTTTCCTTCCCCTTGACACTCTGGACATTCAGTAACTTGAGAAAAGTTACCAAAAAAACTTCTTCTAGTAGTTTGAATTCTTCCTTCTCCCTTGCAAGTAGAACAAGTTTTTCGGTTAGAGCCTGGCTCACCACCTTCTCCATTACAATGCTCACAAGTCACACTTTTATATAAATTTATTTTCTTTTCAACTCCTTTTACCATTTCTTCAAAGCTAATTTCTAGATCAACTTGAATATCCTGTCCGCGCGGTCTTCTCCTACTTGTTCTCGCATTCCCACCAAAAATTCCAGAAAAAATATCTTCGAAACCACCTTCTCCAAAATCCCAACCTTCGGTTGGTCCACCTTGGGCGGAAAATCCGCTAAAATCCCAGCCCGAGGCTGGTCCGCCTTGGGAGGAAAAGCCACCAAAGCCTCCGGCGCCTTGCCCTCCATTGCCATCAAAAGTTTGACCGAATTGATCGTATTGTTGACGTTTCGCTTTATCAGAAAGAACCTGATAAGCCTCATTTGCCTCCTTAAACTTAGCTTCATCACCACCAGACTTATCTGGATGATGAAGATGCGCTAATTTTCTATAAGCTTTCTTGATTTCATCATCTGTTGAACTTTTAGAAACGCCTAATATATCGTAATAATCTTTTGTCATTGCTTTTTACTTATATAAAACAATTTAACATAAAATAAAAAAATTAGCAATCTATACTCTTGAGTGCTAATTTTACATTCACCTATTTTATCACCTCCACATATCTCGATTCTTCAACTATCTTTATTAATCCTGTTTTTCTTAAAACCCAAAAAATAATCTCAGCAATCCAAATCCAAAAAGGATAGAGGAAAGCTCCAATCGAAAGTAGAGTTAAAAATAAAATAATAGTAAAAGCAAAAGGGATAGCAGGAAATTTTTTATCAGAATAGTCAGTTATTATAAAATCGCTAATTTTTTCATTTACCATTTGCGAAATAACTTCTGACATTTTTTCATCTCCCCTTATATCTATTCCAGAAAATTCTTTCATTTGCGATCTTCCCCCTTCAAGAATCAAATCTTTTCCTAGTTTATTGCCAGCTTGAGAAAGCATTTCAATGTTTTCTTTTTCTGTTTCTAAAATCCATTGATCAACTGTTAAGCCCTCCTCTTGAATTCCCTGAAGATCCTGATTCATTGAAGAAATAATTTTTGGCGCTATTTTTTCCACTAGCCAAGAAACATTTAATTCAGGCACTGCGTTTTTAAAATTATTAACCCTTGCTTGAAAAAAATAATGACTAGAAATTGAAATTCCAAAAGCAAAAATCAAAAACATTATTCCCACTCGGATGCTCTTGTAAAAATCAATTTTGATGCTCAAGCTTAAATCTTTTCTAATTCTATGGATGGAATAAGTTAATATAAGATAACACACTCCTAAAATTAATAAATGTAAAAAATCAAAAATAAAAAATAGACTGAAAAAAATAAAACAGCCTGCCGTTATTTGAATTAGAAGTTTATGACTAGAAATAATTAATAATAAGAGAAAAGAAATAAAAGCTAGTGAGAAAAAAATTGTTGGCCTAATAAAAACACTAACTGCTCCATCATCAATTGCCCACTTAACAGCACCCCACATCAAAAAAGAAAAAACAATTACCAGAAAAGATAACCCAGACTCTAGAATAATTTTATTTTTATTTTTCATTCTTTAATTATAACAAAAAAGCGACTTTCGAGAAAGTCGCTTTAATTTATTTCTTTCAAAAATTATGGAGTGCAAAGACAAGCTCCACCAGCATAAGCAAATCCTATCAAATCAGTTATGGCATTCATAAACAATGGTGCAGCAAATATATCATTCATTTGTTGCTTTGTCACTTCCATTGCATCTCCTGAATCTTCCATCTTCCCTGCCCAATGTTCCATATCCTCGACCGCGTCATCCATATCATCTCCAGCTTTTTTCATTTCTTTTACTCTTTTAGCCATATCATCTGCTGTTGATGTTGGCATCTTTGGCATCTTTGGCATAGCGGCTGCCATCTTATCAGCAATACCATCCATTTGTTCTGCCATAATAGCTTCCATATCTGGCATTTCTATTTTTCCCATATCTTCAAACTTAGACATATCTGGCATCTCAGCCATATCAGGCATCTGAATCATTCTAGGAATAAAAATTGCCATTCCAATGACAACTAAAACTGCTGTCAGAACACTTGAAGAAACTACGGCAATAATTATTTCTTTTTTCATTTTTTTAAATTTAATCCCCTATATATTCACCACTCACTAGTATACTCCCAAAAAAGATATTAGTTAAGTGAATAAAATTAAGACCTGTGGATAACTTTTTAAATTTCTTAAATAAATAGATAATAAACTCCCAAAAATATAAATATTAAAGCAGCTAATAAGTTGAAAAATATAATAAATTTAGGAGAAACAATTTTAATTTTTAAAGTAAAGAAGGCAATAAAGAAAATAATTATCTCATCTAGTAGATAAAACAGCATATAAATAAACATGTAAAAAAGAGACATGCCAAAGGAAGTATTTGTTTCGACTAGAATTCCAGTAAAAAGAACTGGCAAAAAAGCTGAACAAGGAAATTCTATAATTGTCACAATTGCAGAAAAAATAATAACTGCTCCCAAAATAACAACCAAGCTAGTTTTATTTCTCAAAACATTTTCAATTTTTGGAGTTAAGCGGGAAATTAAATTATTTGAACTACAAACCGGACCATGCTTACAAGCTTGATAAAATTCTTTCAAGAGATAAACTCCTCCAGCTAATGCCAAAATTCCAATAAACATTTCCATACTTCTCATATAAGGAGCTATGAAGGAAAAGAATTGATGCCAGAGAAAAATTAACGTTCCATAAACAACGGCAGTTGTTGCGATAAATATTCCTCCTATAAAAAACACTCTTTTGCGAGATCCTAAAAATATAACCAAACCTAAAATAACCATTAAAGCCCCTAATGAACAAACATTAAAACCATCAACAATTCCCAAGGTAATTGCCAAAATAGGTAGAGAAAAATTAGTTGGATCAATTTTACCAAAAATTGGAATCTTCAATGATTTTTCATCATTTTCTTCTTGTTTTATATAACCCGGAAAATGAGAAAGAATACTTTCTTCTATCGAGTCACTAAAGCCAACAAAATATTCATTCCCCACAAAAATAGCTGGGACTAATCCTTGTTTATTAGCTGGAACAAAATAGGCTTGATAATATTCATTAATCAACTCAGAATTCTCTGCAAAATTATAATTATGAATTTGCAAATCAGGATTACTTTCTTTTTTATAGCTATCTAAAAATTTCTCAGCATCTTTGCAATGAGGACAAGTTAAACTGGTAAATAGGTAAACTGAATTAGGTTCTGTTTTTGCTTTCACCTCTGCATTTGCGAAATTACCAAAAGAAAGACTCAAAAAAATACTGAGTAAAATAACAACAAAAAAACTTTTAACAGTTTTAGATAAATTCATTTTTTTATATTAATATTATTTTTACACTTAAATAATAACACAATTTTTATCAAAATAAAAAATTGCCTATTCTTCAATTCGCAAAGCATCTCCATTAATAATCGCTTGAGCAATTTTATTTCGTGCTGAAGAAAGAATACGTTGAAAAGTGCTTTGTGATGTTTTCATTTTTTTAGCTGCAGCCATCTGATCTAAACCATCAAAATCTTTCAATTTTACTGCTTCTAATTCTTCTTTGGAAAGTAAAACTTCTTCCAATTGACTCATTGGAATTCCTCGAGGTTTATAATAATTAGCTCTTGGCCGAAATCTAACTCTCCGACACATTCTTGGTCTGGTCATAAAAAAATATCTTATTTTCTTTCTAAATTAATCCTACATTTTGGACATTTTAAGGTAAAACAAGGGACACTCTTTTTATGCTCAACTTTATACCCACACTTTGGACAAACACAAAATCCATTTGGTCCACTACCAATAGCTGGAGATTTTTCCGCCTGAAACCTTCCTTTTCTCTGCCAACCAAAACCTTGCCCAAATTCCGGTTTATAAAAACTCGCTTCCACTTCGTGACTCCTGATTTGAATAGCAATATAGGAAAGATTTTCAATTTCTTGTATTAAATCCTCTCGTAGTTTATCTGATATTTTTGTTGCTTTTTCAATATTCAAATCATTTGGCAAGCTAATTTCTAAATTAGCAGTAATAACCGATCCTTTTTTTTGAGTTTTAAGAGATACTAATTCAGTCTTATCATCTTTAATAATTTTTTTTATTTTTTCTTCAATTTCTTCTCCCGCAGAAACATCTAGAAGAGAATCAACTGCTTCTTTACCCAACTCAAAAGATTCTTTAACAATATAGATTCCAATAAGAAATGCTAACAATGAATCAGCATAAATCCAATATCTAGAAAAAATTAAACCTACTAAAACAGCTAGGGAAGCTAAAACATCAGCTTTGTCATGAGATCCATCAGCTAAAAGTGTCAAAGAGTTTTCTTTTCGGCCATAATATATTTTTATTCTTGAAGTAGCATAATTTATCAATACTGATAAAACCATAATAGAAATCCCTAAATAGCCAACCTTTAATTTTTCTGGCTCTAAAAAATTGACATAAGCATCATAAGCTACACCCAAGCCTGTTACTAAAAGAATCAAAGTAATCACAACCCCACTTAAAACTTCTAATTTATAGTGTCCATATGGATGCTTTTCATCAACGGGTTTTTCTGAAGTTTTAATTCCCAAGTAGCCAATAATTGAAGAAAATATATCCGTCAAGGAATGAAAACCCTCTGCTAAAATAGCCGAAGAATTAGAAATATATCCAATAAAAATTTTTCCTCCAGCTAAAATAGCATTAGCTAAAACTGAGATAATGGCAATTTTTTCTTTCATATAATTTCTCTTTTTACTTTTTTAACAATTTCTTCAAACATTTTTTTATAAATTAAATTAATTTCAATTACTGGTTTCATTAGTAGTATTGCCTGAATAAAATCCTTACTATATGGAATTTTTTTAATAATTTTAATGTTTTTTCTTTTAGCAAAATCCTCTATATTCTTAACAAACTTTTTATTCATATCCCATTTATTTATAATAATACCATAAGACACTCCAAAATGTTCAACCACTTCTAATGCTCGTTTAAGAGCGCTAAAGGCAGCTGGAGTCGGTTCTGTAACAGCTACAACATAATCACTCCCCTTAACTGAAGCAATTACTGGACAACCAATACCCGGAGCTGAATCAACAATTAAAAAATTACTTCCTGTCTTTCTTGCTAATTCAGTAGCTTTTTCTTTAACTACATTGACAACATTACCACTT
>Ga0222628_1000631_pt1 | contig 13732 bp, 13 predicted proteins | sample AntAcemetageno95_FD_179860 | JGI IMG/M metagenome (GOLD analysis project Ga0222628, IMG submission 179860) | Saline water microbial communities from Ace Lake, Antarctica - #95 | ecosystem: Environmental > Aquatic > Non-marine Saline and Alkaline > Saline | place: Antarctica: Ace Lake | collected...
CCCATCCCTATGAACTAAAGACCAATAAATCAGCCTATGATTACTCAGAATTAGCACACCTGATTGATATCATTAACAATACGCCAGTCAGTGAGTTTGCTGATTCGCTGGAACAGGTCATAGACGTTCACGAGGTCCTGCAATATGCCGCCATGAATGTTGTCACCGGAAATTGGGATGAGTATTGGTTTCTCCGCAACAATTTCTACCTCTATCATGAACCGACCACTGACCGCTTCCACTGGATTCCCTATGACTATGACAATAGTTTTGGTATCGATTGGTTCAACGTGGATTGGGCCCAGGTAGATCCTTATGAATTCATAACTATTGAAGACACCCAGGGCCAGGACACTGGGGATCGTCCTCTCATGCAAAGAATTATGGATGTCGATGCTTACAGGGATTTATACACACACTTTCTGGAGTTCTATTCAGGGTCTATTGTTCAGCTATCTAACTGGGAAGACCATGTAGATAATCTACGGTCTGTGATTGAACCCTACGCCCTGGCCGACACCTTCCGAACTATGGATTATGGATTCACGATCCCTGATTTTTACCAATCCTATTCACCTGTTGGATATGTCAATCAACATGTCAAATATGGACTAAAAGAGTTCGTGAACCAGCGTCAGAATTCCCTGGTTGATCAGGTGGTTTATGCGAATGCAACTCCCATTATTTACGATATTCAATACTCTCCCAAGATCATCGGACCAGGGGATAGTATCCATGTCTCCGTTGCTGCATATAGCCACATCGGTTTGGATGAGTTGGTGATTGCCTTCCATCCCAGTGAACTCACTACTGTCCTCTCATACCCCATGAACCCAACTCCCATAACAGGAACGACTATAGTTGAAGATATGGATCGATGGACGGGTGTGATTCCCCCTATTGGTGAATATGGCCACGGTCGCTTTCAGATAGGTGCCGGCGATTATTCGGGTCAAACATCACTCTATCCCGGCGGTCATTTTATTGAGGTTCAGGTTACCCAACCACAACCCCATGCGTTGTGTATTAATGAGTTCATGGCCAAGAATGATTCCACAGTTAGTGACCCTGCTGGCGAATATGATGATTGGCTGGAAATCTACAATTCCGCCGATACAGATACCTATTTGAGTGGGTTGTATCTCACAGATAACCCAGACAATTTGACCAAATGGCAATTCCCTTCGGGTGGAAACTATTTACTACCTCATAGTCATTTATTGGTGTGGTGTGATGAAGATTCGGACCAGCAAGGGGTTCATTTAAACTTTAAACTCAGCGGGTCCGGCGAATTTCTGGCCCTGGTAGATATAGATGGGCAGACCATTATTGATGCCATTAATTTTGGGCCACAAGAGGCGGACATTTCTTATGGGCGGGAATCAGATGGCGCAGAAAACTGGGCCTATTTTAGTGAGGCATCTCCCGGGTTCTCCAATAGTAATTCCAGAATTAGCGAGACCCAACGCCCCAATAGGTTAAGTCTCGTGAACTATCCCAATCCCTTCAATGGCCAAACAATTATCCGCTTCACACTTGAGCATTCAAGCTTTAGTGAGTTGCTTGTATATGATCTCCAGGGGAAGCCCATTGTCTCATTGCTTGCCAGTGAGTTAGAAAAAGGATCTCACACTGTGAACTGGGATGGCAGGAATGCTGTGGGCCGCCCAGTCTCTGCCGGGGTCTATGTTTTGTCTCTTCAACTGGCAGGTCAAAACTGGACCAGAAAAGTAGTCTATTTAAAATAAATTAAAGCTGCTGTACACTCTCATACTGGGGTGATTAATTGGAACCCCGTGCAAGTATATCCATATATGAATACACACACCCAAGGGGGCTATCCATGAAATCTACTTCTCTCGCAATAATCTGTTTGCTACTTTTTTGTTCTGCCAGTTTCGGGCAGGACTCCAGTTCTGCGGCAAAGATTGACACGCTTCTCCAATTTCAAAAACTCTCTATTGATATGCAGAAGGAAATATATAAGGAGATCGTTGAAGGACGTGAACCGCTCACGGGTAAGACTTTTGGTGTAGAACTAAACCTGGCATATTTCATGTTAAGTCTGGCCAGCTCTTCTATCGCGCTCAGTGGTGGCGTCTCGTTATTCGATGTTGACAGAAGAGCAGAAATCGTCTTCCCCTTCACTATTGAAAAAAGCTTTGACGAAGATTTTTCAGAGTATCTCCGCTGGAACCAGGATGTTGTGTACCGTCGGTTTTTGGGCGCGCACCAAAATGGGTTGTATCTTTCAGGGGGTGTCCGATATACCCATCTCACGGGTCGGGAAGACACTCATTACTGGTATTCACATGCCGAAGAGGAAGCAGAGGTTATAAACATTGACAAGTTGGGAGTCTTGTTTGGAATTGGGTATCGATACTTTTCTCCTTCCTCTAATCTCTATTGGGGGGCTAGTTTGTCAGTCGGATCATACATTACTGATGATGAGCGCAGTGTGGATGGCTACTCGTTTATGGGAGAGAAGCTAATTATCGACTCTGAGCTACTTAAGTTTGGACTCACATTTTAACAGCTTACCATAAGAAAACTCAATTCAACCAATCGGTGAACAACTAGAGACACCCTTTTAACGATCAGAAATAGGGTCATATGTGAATTCATTGTGCTGGTGCATGGCACCAGTTTCAGTTTAGATTAGGTCCTGAAAAGAGTGCTAATACAGTCAATTTTGACCTATAGTCACATTCCTGGCCGTATTGTTATGCACCGTCAGATCAAAACCGGAGATTAAGCCAAGGACTTGTTAACGCATAAGAAGACCCCCCATGAACAGCTCTAAATTTTCCGCATTATTCAAACAGGACAAACCAATCATCGGCATGGTTCATGTTCAAGCTCTTCCCGGTACCCCTAAAAACAAAAGCTCTGTCGCTGAAATTGCAGCCCAAGCAGTTAAGGAAGCCAAGGTATTGTGCACGGCAGGCGTCCAATCCATTATGCTGGAAAATATGCATGACGTCCCCTATTTAAATAGAGTGGTTGGTCCAGAAGTTATTTCTGCAATGACTCGAGTCGCATCCGAAGTCAGGTCTGTCACCGAACTCCCTCTGGGGATTCAGATCCTGGCCGGTGCCAATCAAGCAGCCCTCTCCGTGGCCCAGGCAGCAGAGTTGCAGTTTATACGTGCTGAAGGTTTTGTTTTTGGACATCTGGCAGATGAAGGATTCTTCCAGTCAGATGCTGGTGAGCTTTTGCGATTTAGGAAACAGCTCGGGGCTGAGGGCATCCACATTTTTACTGACATCAAGAAAAAGCATAGTAGCCACGCCATAACTTCAGATGTTTCTCTGGAAGATACAGTCGAAGCCGCTGAATTTTTTCTCAGTGATGGCGTGATTATCACCGGTACCCACACTGGTAGATCCGTTGATCTTAAAGAGCTTAAACGGGTTTATGCTGCTTCCCGTAGCCCGGTACTCGTTGGGAGTGGTGTTACTCCAGAAGGTCTAAAGGGTATCTGGTCTTCGGCTGATGCATTTATCGTTGGGAGCTATTTTAAAGAGAATGGTGATTGGACAAAAGAACCGGATCCGAGACGACTGGAGCTACTTATGGCATCTAGGACATCACTGCTAGACTAAACGGAGAAACGATGGACACGCTTTTTATTAATGGGCGCATCTTGACCCAAGATGCAAAACACCCTGAAGTCTCTCAGATGCTTGTTTCAGAGAATCGGATCCAAGCTCTTGGAAATGATCTGAGTTTACCCACTGCCCCTGATGTGAGAACCGTTGATCTGGAAGGCTCCCTTGTTTTGCCCGGATTTATAGATGCTCATGTACATTTTCTCTGGGGGGGGGAGAGTCTACTGACCATTCCTGCTGGTGAAGCCCGTTCCAAAGCTGATTTTATTCGACTGGTAAAGACTTATGCTTCTGGTCGTGAGCCAGGCCTCTGGTTACGGGGCGGAGGCTGGAATGAACACCTATTCAAAGATACCGAGCTACCCCACAAAAGTTGGTTAGATGAGGCCGCACCAGGCCATCCCATGATTCTACAGCGCCACGATGGTCATTCAGGGATAGCCAGCAGCAGCGCCCTTGATCTAGCGGGGATCGATAAATCCACGCCTGACCCAACTGGCGGAGTTATTGACAAGGATGTCAATGGCGAGCCAACGGGTATTCTCCGGGATGCTGCCATGGGGTTGGTCATGGATCTCATACCACAGGAAACGGAAATGGAGCTCCTCCATAATCTGGAAGCTGCGCAAGCATATCTTCTGGAGCGCGGCGTAACAGCTGTGGGTGATATGATCTATGATATGAACCACTTTCGGTTTCTGCAGCGCATGGCTCGTGAGAATCGATTGAAAGTGAGGGTCACAGCCTATCTACCCATCCTTAAATGGAAACAGATTCAGGAAGAGCTGAAGGCAGGCATCTTTGAAAATGAATGGTTTCAGTTCAAGGGTCTCAAGGGCTTTTGTGATGGTAGTCTGGGGTCTCATACTGCCCTCATGCTGGAACCCTACGAAGATACGCCGGAGTCTGTTGGGATCTATGATACTGATTGGAGCAAACCGGATTTGGTGCAGAAGAATATTGAGCAAGCAGACAATGCTGGATTACAAAGTGTGGTCCATGCAATTGGGGATCGCGCAGTGCGGGAAGTGCTTGATCTCTTTGAGGCCGTGATCACCAAAAATGGACCGAGAGATCGCCGATTTCGGGTAGAGCATGCCCAGCATATTCACCCCAATGATCAAAAAAGATTTCAGGAGCTAGATGTTATCGCCTCAGTGCAGCCTGCCCATTGTGTGGATGATGCGGTCTATGTAGATAATCTATTGGGGGACCGGACCCGCTATGCTTATCCCTTTGCCTCACTGGTTTCTCGGGGCGCTACTCTGGCGCTGGGATCAGATTGGCCAGTATCTCCGGCAGATCCCATCAATACAATTCATGGAGCGATTCATCGGGCAAATTGGCACGCTGAAGAGGCTCTGGACCTACAAAGGGCAATTGCGGAACACACTGCTGGGTCTGCGTATGCTGGCTTCAGGGAGCAGGATCTAGGATCACTGGAACCTGGCATGCTAGCTGATTTCGTGATTCTGAAACCTGGCCTCGAGGCACTTTCAAGAAATGAGTCAGCACCAGATGATCTCATCCTCGCCGTCTACTCCGACGGGAAACAGGTATTCCAAGCCAGTTGAAATGGTTAAACTCACAACTCGTCTAAGGTTAGTCTAAAAATGAGTACAAAACCCCTTATTGGTCTCACCCCATCCTATTATGAGCACAAAGAGCTGGATCGCAGCATTCTGGGAAAATCTTATACAGATAGCATCCAGAAGGCTGGCGGGCTTCCGGTTATCATTCCACCCATCACAGATAAGGCGGACCTGGCGATGTTGCTGGGAAGGCTGGATGGCATTGTCCTTACTGGAGGAGACGATCTTGATCCAACCCTGTATGGCGAGAATCCAAATCCGTTAACGCCAAAGCCCTTCCATGCCAGACGCGGAACCCATGACCGTCACGTGTTCGAATACGTTTGGGAGCACCAAGTACCGACGCTGGCAATCTGCCTGGGAATGCAAGAAGCAAATGTTTTCCTGGGTGGCTCTTTGTATCAAGATATCCACCAACAATTACGAGGGACTGAGACCCACCGCATTGGGGATTGGTTCGAAGCACGCCACAACGTGACTCTAGAACCGGGCTCATTGTTGGCCCAGCTTACTCAAAGGATCTCAGTGGAAACCAACAGTGCCCACCATCAGGCAATCAATCGTTTATCCCCAGAACTTAAAATAGTGGGTCGGAGTGATGATGGCATCATCGAAGCTTTAGAGCCCGTCAATCGGTTGATTCCCTTGCTGGCAGTACAATGGCATCCAGAATCTGAAACAAATGATTCCGTTGGTCTTGAGCTATTCAAATGGTTGGTCCAACAAGCCCTCCACAACAACCCACAATGATTTGAATCTACTTTACTATCGAGTATCTTTTAGGCTATGATACGAGATCCTTATCAGGCCCCTCGGGTAGCCGTGGTTATTCCCCATTGGAATGGGATAGAGGTCCTGGACCCTTGTCTAAAATCGCTGGCAGCCTCGAGTTATCCAAATCTTCACGTGGTGGTGGTAGACAATGCCTCCACCGACGAAAGTGTTTTGTTCATGAGAGAAAATTATCCAGAGGTTAGCGTTCTAGAAAACCAAAAGAATCTGGGTTTTGCTGGAGGTTGCAATGTTGGCCTGCGGGCAGTTGAGGCTGACCACTATCTGGTATTGAACAATGATACTACCCATGAAGTGGGTTGGATCCAGGCCCTGGTGGACCAGATTGAGAAAGATGAGCGCATCGCCGCCGTGCAGCCAAAGATCATGTCGGCGCAGTCTCCTGAATTGTTTGATTATGCTGGTGGAGTGGGGGGGCTCATGGATGTACTGGCCTTTCCTTTCGCCCTGGGCCGGATCTTCACGAACATGGAAGTGGATGAGGGTCAATATGATAAGCCTCGAGATATTTTCTGGGCCAGCGGAACAGCCCTTTTGTTGCGCGGGTCAGCCCTAAAAGAAGTCGGGCTATTCGATGAAGAGTTTTTTGCCCATATGGAAGAGATTGATCTGTGTTGGCGGCTGCAGAATGCGGGCTGGCGCATTGTAAACGCCCCAGAAGCCAAGATTTACCACCATTCAGGCTGGACATTGCCCCCAGACCGCTATCAAAAAAAATATTTGAATCATCGCAACAATCTGATGATGATCGTGAAGAATTATCCCTTTATTTATCTTGCAGCCATCTTGCCCGCTCGCCTGGCACTTGAAGGGGTCGCTTTTATATTCTCAGCTTTGATCAGGGACTGGAAACGGATGGCCGCCATTTTTATGGCACTGATCTGGAATTTTACGCACCCTTTCCTCCTCCTTCGAAAACACCGTGAGACCAAACGGACACGCCAGCCAGGTGCGGTGCAAGCAACGATTGGTCGCATGTATGGCGGGTCTATTTTTTTTCAATACTTCATGTGCGGACGCAAGCGCGTTCGAGATATTAAGGAGTAGCTCATGCCAGGATATTTTTTCGCCTTCTGGGGTGCTGTTTTTGCCGGGTTGGCTGTTGTTTTTGGTGCCTTTGGCGCCCATGCCTTAAAAAACACATTGGATGCCTACAGCCTCTCAATCTGGGAAAAAGCAGTCTTCTATCAGGTCATACATGCACTGGCCTTACTTCTGCTACCCCTATACGCTGAACAAATTGGGGCGAGAGCGACCAGCTTTACTGGTGGTCTTTTTATCGCAGGAATATTTCTCTTTTCAGGGAGCCTGTATATCCTGGCTTTTACAGGTAAAAAATATTTTGGTGCCATCACACCCGTGGGCGGGGTGGCCTTTATCATTGCCTGGGGTTGGTTAGCCGTCTCACTCATGAAAAGTGCGATGGCCTCATGACGGGAATTCGTCCCTGGACGGTATCGGACCTGGAAGCCATCCGAGAGGTGGCCTGGTTAAGCTGGGAGGCAACCTATGGAAACTTTATTCCTGAAGCTGACCGACGTGATTTCCACAAAGCCTACTATGCTCTTGACAAATTGGAGAACCTCTACCATTCAAAGATTGTAGAGGGCTGTGTGTCCGTTGTGAATAATCAAGTTGTGGGTTATAGCAAAACCCATTGGAATGATCAAAAAAAAGAATTCTTCATTACGTCCCTCTATGTACTCCCTGAATTCCAGAAGTTGAGGCTGGGGAAATCAATGATGGAATTTGGAATAAAAAAAGCCCAGTCTTTAGGGGTCGATAAAGTGTGGTTGGGTGTCATGGTTGAAAATAGATCAGCCATCCAATGGTATATCAGGCAAGGTTTTGTATTTGTAGACAATAAGCCCTTTACTATCGGGGCAACAACAATTGATGATTTGATCGGTTACAAACTCGTTTAATACGAGAGTCCGATCTGGAGGAAAAATGGCAATATTGATTTCAGGGATCTCAGGTGTACGCGGGATCATAGATGATGGCTTCGACAAACGTGTCGTCCAGGTATATACACAGGCCTTTGCCCAACTGATGAAGCGGGGTAAGATCATTATCGCTCAGGATAGTCGTCCGTCAGGCGCCATGTTCAAGGCTGAAGTGGAGCTGACCCTGAGAAGAATGGGTTGTGAAGTCGTGGACTGTGGTATCTGTCCAACTCCCACCGCCCAACTCATGGTCAAAGACCTGGGTGCTGTAGGGGGGATTATCGTGACAGCCAGCCACAACCCCATAGAATGGAATGCGCTAAAGTTTGTAGGAGCTGAGGGTCTCTTTCTGGATTCAGATGAACACAAACAACTTCAAATCGAATTGGCTAAAGTTGAATCTGAGGGCCTGGATCAATCTGAACCCAGCGGTCAAGTCACTCAGTACGAAAATCGTATTGAACACCATATCCAAAATGTGTTGGCCCTGGACCTGGTCAATGTAGAAGCAATCCGTAAAAGAAAGCCCAAAGTGGTTATCGATGCCATCAATGGTGCCGGATCAGAGGCTTTGCCCATGTTTCTGGAACGTCTCGGTTGTGAAGTCTATCCTATAAATTGCAATAATGATGGCGACTTTGTCCACACTCCCGAGCCAATTCCGGAAAATCTTAAAGAATTGCGCAGTGAGGTGAGTAGACGGGGAGCAGATATTGGGATTGCCACAGACCCTGATGCGGATCGTCTGGCCGTGATCGATGAATTTGGTGAACCTCTGGTGGAAGAATACACATTGGTACTAGCCAGCTATCATGCGCTAAGAAATGCACCCGTGGGAGATCATCGCCCCATCGTGACCAATTTGAGCACCACAATGGCCCTGGATGCTCTGGCAGAGCGGTATGGTCGCCAAGTCCTCCGAACACCCGTAGGTGAGATCCATGTGGCTCGTAGAATGCAGCAACAGGAGACCTTGATCGGTGGTGAAGGAAATGGGGGCGTTATTCTGGCAGAATCCCATTTGGGTCGCGATTCACTGGTTGCCTCCGGAATGATCCTTTCATTGCTGGCAGAGACGGGCCAATCCATTCGAGAGATTGCCAATGATCTTCCCCGCTATGAAATGGTCAAGGACAAGATCAATGTCCAAGGATACACACCAGCAGATATTCTAGCTTCGCTGGCAGAAAAATATGCCAGTCTCTCACCCAATCTGGAAGATGGGGTCAAGATTACCTGGAAAGATCGTTGGGTCCATTTTCGGGCATCCAATACAGAACCTATTGTGCGCATCTTTGCCGAGGGGTCAACCAAAACGGTGGCGGCATCCCTGGTCAGTGAATTCAGGACCGAGATCGAAAACTTAATGTAGGATGAACTGGATTCTCCATAAACAAGGCACAGGTTGTTGGAGATGACGGCCTCAATCTATCCCGAACTGGATACAGCAAGACTCACGCTTCGCAAATTCAGAGTTTCTGATGCTCCTGTTGTGGAAGAATTAGCGGGTGCAGTCGAAGTGGCCGAAATGACTCTAAATATTCCCCATCCCTATGAAGTGGGTCTAGCAGAAGAATGGTTTCAGACTCACCAAAGTGACTATGAACTCGGTGAGGGTGTTGTATTTGCCATGGTAAATAAAGAGACTCTGGATCTGATCGGAGCCATAGGTCTGATCATCACCCCTCGCTATTCACGGGCCGAATTGGGCTACTGGATTGGGAAACCTTTCTGGGGCAAGGGTTTTGCCACAGAGGCGGCTCACGAACTTCTGCGTTTCGGATTCCAGGAGTTAAAATTAAATCGCATTTATGCCACCCACATGACCCAAAACCCCGCATCAGGCCGGGTAATGGAGAAGCTTGGCATGACTCGGGAAGGAATCCTCAGACAACACGCCTTGAAATGGGACAAATTTGTCGATCTGGCCACCTATGGAATATTGTCCCATGAGTGGACACTCGCCTCGAAACGATAGCTCTCTTGCTGGAACATCACTACAACACTGTCATTATTGGAGCCGGACCGGCTGGGCTTATGGCTGCAGCAGAAGCTTATAATCCTGAGCACAGTATCGTTCTTTTGGAGAAAATGCACCGCACCGGAATCAAATTGCGTATTTCTGGCAAGGGTCGCTGCAACATTACCAACGAAGAAGGCATGCAAAGTTTTATCAATCGCTTTGGTAAGAAGGGCCGCTTTCTCAAATATCCCTTTTCTCAGTTCTTTAATCATGACCTGCTGGACTACCTGAATCAAATGGGTGTCCCCACAAAACTTGAACGGGGAGGGCGCTACTTCCCTCAGAGTGATCGGGCAACGGATATTGTGGATGCCTTTGAGCGTAAGCTTGAGGCGCTTAAAGTACCCCTGGTGCGACAGGCACCCGTCGTGGGTTTGAAAAAGAATGGCGAAGGTCGTTTTGTCTTAGACGTTCGCTGCGCAGGAGAACTCGTTAAGGTACAGGCCGATCAGGTGTGTGTCTGTTCGGGTGGGCTTTCCTATCCGGCGACTGGCTCAACGGGCGATGGCTATAAGATGGCTCACCATTTTGGACATACGGTTACAGATACAGCACCTTCTCTGGTTCCCGTTCTTACAGCAGGTGATATTGCCAAAAGGGTTCAAGGTCTGACCTTGAGAAATGTGAGTATCTCAGTCTGGGACGAGAACAAAAAGATGACTGAGATGTTTGGTGAAATGATGTTCATGCGCAAGGGGATCACAGGCCCCATCATTCTGACCCTCAGCGAGACACTGGTGAGTATGTTAGATCATAAAAAAGAAGTCCAGATCAAGATCGATCTGAAACCTGCTCTTGATCATAAAAAGTTGGATCAACGCTTACAGAGAGAAATCAATAAGAACAGCAAACACTCGTTCAAGAAATTATTAAAAACACTTTTGCCCTTGAAGATGATAGACCTCTTTGTCGATCTCTTGGGAATAGACGCAGATAAACCACTTCACCAGATAACTGGCGATGAACGAAAAAAATTGCGGATGTTGCTCAAAGAATTTCCAATGGCGGTTATTGGCCATGATTCCTATGACCACGCCATTGTCACTTCTGGCGGTGTTTCACTGAAGGAAATAGACCCACTAACAATGGAGTCAAAACTTACACCGAACCTGTATTTCGCCGGGGAGATTATGGATGTAAATGGTGAAACAGGTGGATATAACCTCACTTCTAGTTGGTCTACAGGCTATCTGGCCGGGAGATCAATGAGAACAAAAAAGATTGGGGAGCTTCAGCATGGGTAAAGCAAAACGAACAGGGGCCTTTAAATACTTTTTGGGTAAAACATGGATGCGAGCCACGGGCTGGACGTTTAAGGGAGAACTTCCTCCGGAGGGAAAATTCATGTTGATTTGCGCTCCACATACCAGTAATTGGGACCTGATATATCTTCTGGCAGTCATGTTCCTGCTGAAGATCAAGGTTTCCTGGATGGGGAAACACACGATCTTTAAAAAGCCATTTGGAAAGTTTATGAAGTGGCTGGGAGGTATCCCCATCAATCGCACCAGCACCCATGGTGTGGTGGATCAGATCGTAGATCACTTTAACACCCATGAGAATGTGATTATTGCCATTGCTCCAGAGGGCACGCGCCATAAAACGGATACATGGAAATCTGGTTTCTACCATATTGCCCATAAGGCCCAGGTACCCTTACTCTTGGGTTATGTGGATTATGAGCATAAGATCGCTGGTACGGGTCCGGCCTTTATACCCTCCGGAAATATCGCTGAGGACATGGATAAGATTCGTGAGTTCTATGCGGATATTCGGGGCGCTAACCCGGAAGAGGAATCAACAATCATCCTAAAAGAAGAAATGACCTAAGTTGGCCCTTAGCTGATCACAATTCAGGGTGTTTGATGACGGTGTTGTCTACTGCGGGAATACTTCTAAGATAATCATAAATAGCTCCAAGGTCTTCAGCTCGCATGCTGGCATAGTAGGTCCAGGGCATCACAGTATTTATTTGACCCTCCTTGAGGGTGATATGACGAGCCTCCTCTGTATCTAGTGCTTTGAAGCGTTGGATGAATCCTTCCCGGGTCCAGGCTTTTAGACCGGTCTCGTGGGGGGTCAAATTGGCCGAGTAAGCAATCCCACCTGAAGGCATTCCCATACCATACCCGCCGGCATACTCCATCCCCTGGATTGGTCTTCCTTTTTCCATGGGTGTATGGCAGTCTGCACAGCCTGCCGCCGTGATCAGATATTTGCCGTAGGCGATGGCATCAGAGGTATAAGGCAAGATACCAAAAGCAGCCTGTTTGGGGATGGTTCTAACGATGAGATTCAAGGGGAAGTTCAATTTTCGCTTGGGGAGCTCATTTTCAATGGGCTCAAGGGTTCTTATGTATGTAACAATACTGAATATATCTTCTCGACTAAGTCGGCTATAATTAGGATAGGGCATCACTGGGAAAAGTGGCGTACCATCCTTACTGACCCCACTGGTGATGGCTCTGACAAGCTCTCCATCTGTCCAATCTCCCAAGGCTGCCGGTGTGATGTTTGGCGAATAGATCGTCCCGGGCATACCCATCTCTTCATTGAAGACTTCACCACCAGCACCGAAAGTACTTTCGATGGCTGGAGCATTGACCAATGACCAGTCTCGCCGTGAATGACAATCGGCACACCCTGCAACATGCTTAACCAGATATTCTCCACGAATCAGACGCTCTGGTGTTCTCTCAATATTCAGGTCCTCAGCTTCTTCAACATTAATGGGTAGCAATAACCCACATGAGCTGATGCTCAGGGCTAGTATCAAAGATATCAAGCGCATCATAATTTCTCCTGTTGTGTATATGCTGATCTATAGCAGGCGATTGTCGGCAAAGGAGAAACACTTTCGCTTACTAATGATCAAATGATCCAAGAGATCCACACCAATGGGCGCTAGGGCGAGTTGGAGTTCTCTGGATAACTCGCGATCATGCTGGTATAGATTGGAAGATCTGGTCGGTTGGTTTTGCACCAGAATCACCGAAGTTGCCTGATGATCATGAGCCGCCTGGACGATTCTATCAGAAAACGTCAGGGGAATCTCCTGGGACTGCTCATCCAGCTCAATCATGTTGATGACCTCATTGTTTTTATCCACAAGGATGAATAAATATTGGTCTTCATTTCGTTGTGTAAGATTGCTCATGACGTATTGTGAGACGGCCTTGCTTGAGTTAAGACAGTTCTTTCCACCGGGTTGAGTAAACAGGTTACGACTACCGGCACCATTGGCTTTTTCAATGATATATTTCCCGTGATCAGCTCGGCGAGAAGCTGGTTTTCTACTTGATGATTTATGTCCGGCGTTACTTTCGGCTACGAATAGGCTGCAGGATGAAAGACACGCGGCCCAAATAACCATGCTAATTATGCGCAAAATTTGACTCCAAGTGGTATGTAACCCTAATAATGATAATATAAGTCATCATTAATGATTGTCAATATCAATAGGTTGCAAGTGGGAGTTAAGGCTAATAATCGAATTTTTGAGACCCTTCGCCTTGCTCAGCGTGACCTTGAGTAGGGGGTTCTAGTATATTGTCATTCTGAACATCGTGAAGAATCTGTTTCTCGCTCTTTTTGTTGAGACTCTTCGCCTTGCTCAGAGTGACTTTGAGTCGGGGATCCTAGTTTATTGTCATTCTGAACATCGTGAAGAATCTGTTTCTCGCTCTTTTTGTTGAGACTCTTCGCCTTGCTCAGAGTGACCGCTGGGCGTGGTTCTCCAAGCATTGTCATTCTGAACACTTCGACAAG
>Ga0222628_1000632_pt1 | contig 13721 bp, 12 predicted proteins | sample AntAcemetageno95_FD_179860 | JGI IMG/M metagenome (GOLD analysis project Ga0222628, IMG submission 179860) | Saline water microbial communities from Ace Lake, Antarctica - #95 | ecosystem: Environmental > Aquatic > Non-marine Saline and Alkaline > Saline | place: Antarctica: Ace Lake | collected...
GAACGAATGAAACTTAGAAATGAAAATCAAGGTGATAGTAAAAAAACTCTGGAAGAATTTAAAGAAGAGCATGAGCAAGAGTCTGAATTGCAGATTAAAGGCTTGAGAGAAAAGGCAGATTTTGTGATTGATAATAGTGGAAGTTTAGAAGAATTTTATTCTAAAATAGAGAAAATAATAAAAAATAATTAGATAAGACAAAACTATGGCAAAAATTTTTGTTTACGATGAGTTTAGCCCACAGGATAACGCAATGCTTCAAGCTCTTTATTCTAGGAGCCCACTAAGCGTTGAAACTCATGTTGGTAAGGTTAGAAAAGCAGGATCTGGAAAATTTATGGAAAGGTTCTATGTGGGTTATGGTCATTCGAGCATTGCTGATTGTGGAAGCACAACAATTTTTGTTGAAAAATTAAGTATCTTGGCTGATAAGACTCTTCAAGATTGGCCACTTTATTCTGGGCAAGAAACGAGCACTCGCTATGTCGATATGTCAAAGCAAAATATTATTGATCCTATAAAAACTAAGGAATCAAAAAAAATATTGAAAAAATGGATGGATTTTTATATTAATAGTCAGGATGCTGTTGGAGATCATTTGAAGAAAAAATATCCAATAAAAGAAGGTGAAAATGAAGATGTTTATGAAAAAGCAATCAAGGCAAGAGTTTTTGATAGTTTGCGTGGTTTTTTACCTGCTGGAATTACAACACAGCTTTCATGGCATACAAATCTTAGGCAAGCTTGGGATAAGCTATCATTAATGAGACATCATCCCTCAAAAGAAATGTCGCAAATCGCAGAAGAGATTTTAAATGAATTAAAAAATAAATATCCTCATAGCTTTAGTCATGAACTACATAAAAAACAAGAAGATTATCGTGAGTTTATTATGTCTAAACATGATTATTTCAATCCCAAAAAACATCCAAAATTTAAATTTGAAACTAACATTAATAAGAACAAGTTAAAAGAGTATAAACAAATTTTTTCAAAGAGACCTGAAAAAACCGGTTTGCCATATTTTTTAGCTGAACTTGGAAATATAACTTTTAATTTTCTTCTAGACTACGGATCGTTTAGAGATGTTCAGAGACACCGAAGTGGAATTTGCAGGATGCCACTTCTAACAACAAAATTTGGTTTTAATGTTTGGTATCTAAATCAACTGCCAAAAGATCTTAAATCAGAAGCTGAAAAATTAATCAAAGAGCAAATTACAGCAGTAAAGAAATTAAAAGCAACTCCAGAGGAAATTCAATATTATATAGCGTTAGGATTTAATGTTCCTTGCAGAATGGCATATACTTTGCCAGCTATGACTTATGTTATAGAACTTAGATCTAGTAAATATGTTCATCCAACGCTTAGAATGATTGCTCATAAAATGATGAATTCTTTTGAAAAAATGTTCCCTTCTATAAAATTACATTGTGATCTTGATCCTGATGATTGGGATATTCGAAGAGGACTTCAAGATATAAAAGAAAAATAATTATATTATGAAAGGAAAATTTATAGCTATTTATGGAACGAATGGAATTGGAAAAACTACTCAAGTAGAAATGCTAGTGGAATATTTAAAGTTCAAGGGAAAAGATGTAAGTCGACTTAAATATCCAATTTATGATTTAGCTCCAGAAGGAATATTTATCCATAAATATTTGCGTGATCCTAAATTTCGGAAGAAGAATGAATTAACTACCCATGAACTTCAAAAAAAATATGCTAACAATCGAAAGCGTTATGAAAAAGAATTAAAGAAAAGATTGTCTAAAGGAGAATGGATCATTGCTGAAGATTATGTTGGAACAGGAATAGCTTGGGGACTTGCTTGGGGTGGAGATTTAGAATATTTAGAAAAAACAAATCAGAATCTATTAAAACCTGATTTGGAAATTTTGATGCACGGAGAAAGATTTTTGACAGCTGTGGAAAAGGATCATCGCAATGAAATGGAACCAGAAAGAATTAAAATTTGTAAAAATTTTCATTTACTCTTAGCAGAAAGTTATGACTGGGATATTGTGAATGCCAATCAATCAATTAAAAAGGTTCACAGCGATATTGTTAAAATAATAAATTAAAAATATGGATTTTAAAGAATATCAAAAAAAATCAAAAAAAACTGCACTTTATCCAAATAAAGGAAAAAATTATATTTATCCAACGTTAGGTTTAGCCGGAGAATCGGGTGAAGTAGCAGAAAAAATAAAAAAAGTCATTCGAGACAAAGGTGGCGTTATCGATGATGAAACAAGAGATTCGATTAAAAAAGAATTGGGGGATGTTTTATGGTATGTTTCTCAAATTGCTTCTGAACTTGAATTGTCGTTAGATGAAATTGCAGAGGGGAATATTGAAAAACTTTATAGTCGATTAGAGCGAGGAAAAATTGGTGGAAGTGGAGATAATCGCTAGTTTTTGATTTCTTTGTTTAATTAAGATAGAATTAGACTATATGAAAGCTAAATATATACCAGTAATAGGAATGGAAATACACGTAGAGTTAAAGACTGACTCTAAGATGTTTTGTGCGTGTAAGAATGATCCAGAATTAGGAAAGGATCCAAATTCTAATATCTGTCCAGTTTGTACTGCTCAACCAGGAACTTTGCCAGTAGCCAACCAGAAAGCAATTGAATTTGTTCAGAAAGCCGGGTTAGCTTTAAATTGTGATTTAAGAAAAATTTCAAAATTTGATCGTAAAAATTACTTTTATCCAGATATTCCAAAGGGATATCAAATTTCTCAATATGATCAACCGCTTTGTGAAAAAGGTTGGGTTGATATTGATGACCCCGTAAAATCTGATGATCACGGGGCAGGTGGAAAAATAATTGGAATTACTAGAATTCATCTAGAAGAGGATACTGGGAAATTAACTCATCCAAGGGGTGCTGATTATTCCTTGGTGGACTTTAACCGAGCAGGTGTTCCATTGATGGAATTGGTGACAGAGCCAGATATTGAAAGTGGAAAAGAAGCTAGACTTTTTTGTCAGAAAATTCAACAAATATTTCGTTATCTTAATATTTCTAATGCTGAAATGGAAAAAGGTCAAATGCGTTGTGAGGTGAATATTTCTCTTCATAAAGAAGGAGAGGAAAGACTTTCTGGAACAAAGGTAGAGGTAAAAAATATTAGCTCCTTTAAATTTGTTGAAAAATCAATTTATTTTGAAATAAAAAGACAGACTGAAATGTTGGAAAAAGGAGAAGAAATTATTCAAGAAACTCGAGGCTGGAATGACGCTAAGGGTGAAACTGTGAGTCAAAGGAAGAAAGAATCAGCTCATGATTATCGTTATTTTCCAGAACCAGATATCCCGCCGCTTAAATTTGATGATGATTATATTGAAAGTTTACGAAGTAAACTACCAGAACTTCCAAATGCAAAAATGAAAAGACTTTTGGAAGAGTATATGATTAGTAAGGAAAATGCAGAAGTAATTGTTTCTGATAAAGATTTGGCGAGTTATTTTGAAAATGTAGTTTCTGAGATTAGAGAGAAAAAAACTTCTGGAGAAATTTCTAGTGATGATAATAAATTATTAAAGTTAGCTTCTAATTATATTGTTAGTGAGTTGCAAAAACATTTAGTTAAAAATTTTGAAACTATCAAGGATGTGAAGATTACTCCAGAAAATTACGCGGAGTTAGTTGGAATTGTGGCAGATGGAAAAATTAACTCTTCGGCTGCGCAAAAAGTTTTAGAAGAGATGTATAAAACTGGAGGTGATCCATCACAAATTATAGAAAGCAAAAATTTGAGTCAAATGAGTGACGACTCGGAATTAGAAAAGATCGTTTTAGAAATACTTGAAAAAAATCCTCAATCAATAGAGGACTATAAGAGTGGTAAAAAAAATGCTTTACAATTTCTTATGGGGCAAACAATGAAGAAAACTCAAGGAAAGGCTAATCCACAAATGGTAATTAAAATTTTAAAAAGTAAATTATAAACATATGAATATGTTTGAAATGTCTCCTGTCTCGCAGGAGAATAAAGAAAAAGAAATAAAAGGGGTATGGGATAGAGTTTTCGATGAAGCTATTTCTCAATTGCCAGAAGAATTTAAACAGGACGCGTTAGAGCTTAAAAATGATCCTTCTTTCAAGATTCAAGTTAAGGGTAAATGGGATCAAAGAACAGCAGAGGGAAGTATTATGGATGATGCGGAAAAGCAAGAAGAAGTGTGGGCTAAGGATTTAGCTGAAAAGATTAAGGATAGAATAGAGAATAAAGGTCAGATGGCGGCATAAAATTTTAGATTATTGACAAAACAACTCTGATAAGTCATAATTCAGAGTTGTTTTTTTATTGTAAATTAAAAACTAAATAAGGGAGGATTTAAAATGATTGAAATTATTACAGAAAAATCTAAGATTGATCAAGAAAAAAGACGTTTAATTATTCCTAATAAAATTAAAAAAGGAATTACAATTGGAAAAAGGATATTTCTTCATATTGATCAAGATGATTTTGTTTCCATATATTTTGAAGAACCAAAGGATAATATTGATGTTGAGCCAGTTAAGATAGAAAAAACCAAACAGGGAATGCATCGTTTTATTATTCCAAAAACATTAATGGAAACCCAATCATTTTTCTATGGCAATGAAGTTAAATTAATACTGAGAAAAGGTGTTGTTAAAATTAAGCCATTTAAAAAGCTTATTCAAGATATTTAATAAGTTTAAAAAAGGGAAGTTTATATAAACTTCCCTTTTTTATTATTTCAAGAATTCTCTAACTGATTTTTTAATATCTTGGTTTTTTTCTATCCAGATAATTCGTTTATCTTTTTGAAACCAAGTCATCTGACGTTTTGCGTAATTTTTACTTTCTTGAAAAAGTTTTCTCTGCATTTCGGATTTTGATAATTTCCCTTGCAGAAATTGAGAGATGTATCGATATTCCAAACCAAACAAATCTAGCTTTTTCCAGCTGACGCCAGTTTTAAAATGTAGATCTGAAACTTCCTTAACCATTCCCTTTTTAAATCTATCATCTAATCTCTTTTTAATATTCTCGTGTAATTTTTCTTTTGGTAAATCTAATCCAATTTGTAGAAAATCATTATTATTTCTATTTTTTTTAATTTTTGGAACTGCGCCTAGCTCTTCGCAGATTTCAATTGCTCGAATTAGGCGAACTTTATTTTTTGCATCTATTGATTTTGATCGCTCGGAATCTAGCTTTTGCAATCTTTCAAATAATTTTTCAGTGCCTAGCTTGTTTAATTGTTCGCGTAATTTAAAATCAGGTTTAACTTCGGGAAAATTTACATCATCAACGATAGCTTTAATCCAAAAGCCAGTTCCGCCACAAATAATTGGTAGCTTGTCTCTTTTAAGAATATCTTTAATAATTTTCTCAGTTTCTTTTTTATATTTAGCTACATTGTAATCAGTTTTTGGACTAACGATATTAAGCATGTGGTGTAGAATTTTTTGTGAAAAAAATAGATTAGATCCCGAGGAAAATTTACTTTTAGTAAATTCTTTCGGGATTTCGCCAGTCCGATCTGGCTCAACCTTGCCAGTTCCTAAATCCATCCCGCGATAAATTTGTCGGCTATCAGCTGAAATTATTTCACCATTAAATTTCTGAGCAAGTTTAATAGCTACTTCAGATTTTCCAGAGGAAGTAGGCCCAAGAATAACAATGACTTTTTCTTTTTGTCTTTTTGTTAAACAGGCTTCAAGATTCTCGTCCTGCGGACTACCACTCGTAGGGTGGCATATCCCTTCTAAATTCCAAATATTGGCTTTGGTAATCTTAACTTTAATAATTTTTCCAATTAGATTTTTTTCAGGAGAAACGACTTTCACATTTTTCATAGTTCTAGTTTTTCCAAAATAGTAATTTGCCCCGTGGTCCGTCGCGGACTTTACGGGGTCATTTTTTTCATTATCAATCAAAACTTCAATCATTTTTCCTAAATATTGTTGATTATTTTGAAAAGCAGTTTTTTTGAGAATTTCATTTAAAAATTTTTCTCGACGTTTTTTCTCAGTCTTTGAAATATTATCTTTCATTTTAGCGGCAACTGTTCCAGGTCTAGAAGAGAATTGTCCAAAAAAGATCATATCATAACCGACTTCTTTCATAATTTTGGCTGATTCTAAAAATTGTTTTTTGGTTTCTCCCGGAAAACCAACAATGATATCTCCATTTATGGAATAAATTTCTTTTGGTTTATATTTTTTGAAAGCTTTTTTAATTTTAGAAATTAAGCTCAAATAATGTTTGGAGGTATATTTACGATTCATTCTTTCCAAAATCTTGTCATCTCCAGCTTGAATTGGAAGATGAATATATTCGCAAACTTTTTTTGATTTAGCAATTATTTCAATTAATTCATTAGACATATCTTTCGGATGAGAAGAGAGAAAGCGAATCCAAAAATTTCCTGGAATCGCATTAACTTTTTTTAGCAGTTTTGCAAAATTTGTTTTTTCATCTTTATATGAGTTAACATTCTGACCAAGAAGAGTTATCTCCTTATACCCATTTTTAACCAGTGATTTTATTTCGGAAATAATTTCTTTTGATTTGCGAGAAACTTCTCTTCCACGAGCATAGGGAACTACACAGTAAGAACAAAAATTATTACAGCCTGTCATCACTGGGATAAAAGCAGAATAATTAGTTTTATATTTCGGCATTATTTCCAGATAGTCCAAATGCTGAATTTCTTTAGTTTTTATAAATTTAGGAATTTCTTTTGTAATATCTTTAATTTCACAAAATAGATCAACCCGATCTTTCATTCGACGTTGCACATCTTTTCGATTAGCAAGGCACCCTGTCATGATGACTTTAGTCTTTGGTTTAACTTTCTTTAAATTATGAATAACGCCATAAGCTCGATCTTCAGACATCTGTCTCACTCCACAAGTATTTATAATTACCAAATCAGCCTTCTTAATTTCAGAAGTCTCTTTAAATCCAATATTTTGCATCATTCCAGCAATTCGTTCACTATCACTGTAATTCATCTGACATCCAAAAGTTTTGATATAGTATTTCATAGTAAATAGTAGAATAGCAAAAAAAAGGCTAAAAATCAAGAAAAAGGGCTTTTGCCCTTTTTCTTAAAAGATTCTATTTTTTATCCTTAATCTCTTTCTGAATTTCTTGAATAAATTCTGCAGTTGTGATAGTTTGTTGCCCGCCTCGCGTCGACGATGCGTCTTTGCGAGTCGAGGCGGGTTCTTTTTTAACCCTTTTTCGAACAGCGACTGATTCAGAATTCATTTCTTTTTCTCCAACTACCAGCATGTATGGAATCTTTTGTTTTTCTGATTCGCGAATTCTTTTACCAAGACTTTCAGGAGAAATATCCACTTCAGCTCGAATGCCAGCAGAAACTAAATTCTCGCAAACCTTTTTTGCATAATCTCCAAATTTTTCTTCAGAAACTGGAATAACGATTGCTTGAATAGGGGAAAGCCAAGTTGGGAAGGCACCAGCAAAATGTTCAATAATGAGAGCCATAAATCTTTCATAAGATCCCAAGATTGCACGATGAACCATTACGGGTGGAACTTTTTCTCCTTTTTCATTTATGTAGGAAAGCTCAAATCTTTTTGGAGTCGCAAAATCTATTTGAACAGTCGGAATTTGAATTTCTTTTCCAATTGCATCTTTAAACATAAAATCTAATTTTGGTCCATATAAAGCAGCTTCTCCTTCACAGCGTTTTACTTTTAGTCCCATTTCGTCAGAAACTTCTTGTAAGATTTTTTCACATTCATCCCAGTCTTTTGGTTCTCCGATATAGTTTTCTTGATGGGCATAATCTCTAACTGAAAGAGAAATCCAATGATTATCCCAAAGACCTAAGGCGATATAAAAATCTTTGATTATTGTAACCATATTTTTAATTTCATCTTTGACTTGATCAACAGTACAAAATGAATGACCATCTTCGACAGTGATAGCAAGCACTCGATTAAGGCCGCCAATTTCCCCTGGTTTTTCAGCACGGTATTGTTTTTCTGATTCCATATAACGAATCGGAAGATCTCGGTATGATCTTGGCTTAGAAGCATAAATCTGAGTTTGATGAGGGCATTGAACTGGCTTCATAACATATTCTTGCTTTCTTTCTTTTGCCGAAACATGAAAAAGCTCATCTCCAAATTTATCAGCATGGCCAGAAATCTTATACAAATCAATTTTAGCTAAATGTGGAGTGCTTACTTTCTGAAATCCAAATTTTCGACAAATATTTTCAACATGTTTTTGTAATTCATCTTTAATAATAGTTCCCTTAGGGGTAAACATCGGGAGGCCTGGTCCAACTAAATCAGAAAAACAAAACAGGTCTAATTCTTTACCTAGCTTTCTGTGATCTCTTTTCTCAGCTTCTTTCATCATCTTTAAATATTCCTTCAATTCATTTTTTGATTCAAAAGCTACGCCGTAGATTCTTTGCAATTGCTTATTTTTTTCATCGCTTTTCCAATAAGCTCCAGAAATACGTGTTAGTTTAAATGCATCAGATTTAATTTCTCCAGTTGAGTCTAAATGTGGACCGTTACAGAGATCAACAAAGGATCCAGTTCTATATAGAGAAACTTTTCTATTGCCTTCACTTTTTAGATCATTAATAATTTCTAGTTTATAATTTTGTCCTAAATCTTTAAAATCTTTCTCAGCTTCTTCAATAGTAACATCAACTTGCTCAAATTGATGATTAGATTTTATGATTTCTTTCATCTTTTCTTCTAGGAGCGGAAGGTCTTCTGGAATCAAAGTTCGCGGTAAATCGAAATCATAGTAAAAACCATTTTCCACAGCTGGTCCAATACCAAATTTAGCTTCAGGAAACATTTGTAAAACTGCTGAAGCTAATACATGGGCGATTGAATGCCTAATAACATCTACTTTTTTAATGTCTTGTTTTTTCATATAATCTATATTTTAAAAATTAAAAAATGCCAAAAAATTAACTGATCTCGGGATCCCGCAATAGCAGGATGGTTCCACCCGAGTTCCCTTAATTTTTGGGCACTCTAGTTGCCTTTTAGCTGGCAAGTTAGCTAGAGCTCAGTAGGTGGTTAGTCCACTTCAACGCTCAATTGAATTGTATCTATATTATAACTAAAAAATAATAATAAGCAAATCGTAAAAGTAATTAAATTTTTTATTATTTTTTTGACATGATTTTATTTTTAAGTTAAAATAAAATTGTTATGAGAAAATAAAAAAATAATCCCAGTTGAATATGCTAAAGCATCTTGCTTCGCAAGAATTCAACGGGACAAAAAAATTATATGACTGGGGGAATGACACAAAGCATAATCCGAAAAACTTTTTAAGGCTCGATTCATTCGAGTTTTTTTGTTTTTAAATTCGAAATCAGTTGTACTAATATTATGAAAGAGAATAGTAGAAAAAAAATTAAGAAAATTATTTTTTTAACCAAGCAAGCACTGCTGGGTGTTTTCGATGCTTCTGTCATATTATTAGTTTTTGCAATCGGCTTGTGTGTTTATTTTTATATCAAAACACCTGTTCCCGATTTAAATAATCGAGAAATTGATCAAACAACTATTATCTATGATAGAACCGGAGAGCATGTTCTTTATGAAATCCATAATGAAGAAAATCGAAAAATTATAGCTCATCAAGAAATTCCTGATGTAATTCGAATCAATACATTGGCAGCGGAAGACGACAATTTCTATAATCACCCAGGGATTGATATTTGGTCTATTATGAGAGCAATGAAAGTTAATCTTGAAAATAAAGATATTCTGCAGGGAGGGTCAACAATTACTCAGCAGTTGGCTCGCAATGCTTATCTCACAAGAGAAAAAACTTGGATTAGGAAAATCAAGGAAACATTTCTAGCTTTAAAGATTGAAAAAAAATATACAAAGGATGAAATCTTAGATTTTTATTTAAATGAAGTCCCCTATGGTGCCAATGCTTATGGAATTCAAACTGCCTCCGAAACTTTTTTTGGAAAAAACGCATCGGACTTAACTCTGGATGAGTCAGCTTTTCTGGCCGCTCTTCCTAAAGCGCCATCTTATCTTTCACCCTATGAGGAAAATCGAAATAAGCTAATTGAGAGACAAAAAAATATTTTAAACCGTCTTATTGAATTAGAGTTAGCGACTAAACAAGAAGTCATTAATGCATTGGTGGTAGATACGCTAGCAAAAGTAAAACCAATTTTTCGTCCAATTAATGCTCCTCATTTTGTTTTCTATGTTCGGAATGCATTAGAGGAAAAATATGGAAAAGAATTTATTGAGACGGGTGGATTAAAGGTTTACACTTCTTTGGATTATGAAATGCAAAAAGAAGCAGAAGTTATGGTTGAGAATATGGTGTCAGTTAATGAAAAAATATTTGGAGCTTCAAATTCATCTCTGGTAGCGATAGATCCAAAGACAGGAGAAATCCTAACGATGGTTGGTAGTCGAAATTATTTTGATGAAAAAATTGATGGGCAAGTTAATGTTTCCATTCAATTGCGTCAACCCGGTTCAGCTTTTAAGCCAATTGTTTATTCGACTGCCTTTGAAAAAGGCTATCAGCCAGAATCACAAATAGTTGATGTCCAAACCAACTTTGGCCCAGATGGAACTGGCAAGGATTATGTTCCTCGAAATTATAGCGGAGATTTCAAGGGGGCTGTGTCGATGAGACAAGCCCTATCGATGTCTTTAAATGTTCCAGCAATCAAAGCACTTAATTTAGTTGGGATAGATAGCACATTAGATATGGCAAAGCGTTTAGGAATTTCAACTTTAAATGGAGGAAACTACGGGTTGTCCTTAGCGATTGGAGGTGGAGAAATTACTCTCTTAGAGGGCGTTGTAGCTTTTTCAGTTTTTGCTAATGATGGAAAAAGAAATTCACCGACGCCAATTCATAAAATTGTTGATGCTAAAGGAAAAGAAATTTTCGATTTTCAAAGTAAAGAAGAAAGAGTTCTTGATTCTCAAGTAGCCAGAAAAATAAATTCTGTTCTTTCTGATAATGAATCACGCACTCCAGTCTTTGGACCGACAAGCCCACTTTGGATTGATGGTTATCAAGTGGCTGCAAAAACAGGAACAACACAATGGTATCGCGATGCTTGGACGATTGGCTACACTCCAAATTTGGCAGTTGGAGTTTGGTCTGGAAATAATAATGGAAATTCAATGCGAGATAATTCCCCAGGAGCAATTGTATCTGCACCGATTTGGCAAAAATTTATGTTAGCAAATATTTCTAAGTTTGAAAACGAAAGATTTGCAGATTATGATCGCAGTGGAATAAAATTGGCAGAGAAACAAAATGAAAGTGAATATATAGCTAAAAAAACTTATTATAATAATAAAACTGGGAAACAAATTAGCGAAAAGAAAATGAAAAAAACTGATCCAAGGAAAGTGGAGGTTAGAGTTGAATATATTAAAAAAGAAAATACTTCTGGAGGAGGAGAAGAGGTTTCGATGTTGGTTAACTAGCTTTGTTACGTAGCACTTGTCCGCCTCTGGAGGATGCTACGTAACAAGGGATAAAATATAGGATGTCTTATTTTTAACTTTTCCTATATAATAAAAAATAGTCATTATTAAAAAGTATGGAATATAAATCAATTATCAAACCTCCAAGAAGTAATCGTCTAAAAAGTGGGCGAGTTAAATTAAAACATAAAGAAGAAGTCGGTTGGCATATAACAGAGAAAAAAGAAGAGCTAATTATTGTTATTAAGGGAGAGGCAATTATTCTTTTTGACAAAAAAAGAATAAAAGTTTCTGCTGGAGAAACTTTCTATATAAAGCCTGAAACTAAACATAATGTAAAGAATATTTCTAAAAAAGAATTAGAATACATTTATGTAGTTTCTCTTTTAAATTAAAAATTAATTAAAAAATATGAATAAGGAAAATTTAATTTTTTTAGACACTGAAACAACTGGAACAGAAGAAAATGACAGATTATGCCAAGTGGCATATAAATTTAACGGAGAGGAGAAGGAAGCGCTTTTTAAGCCTCCAGTGCCGATTAGTGTTGGTGCAATGGCGATTGCGCATATTACCAATAAAATGGTGAATGACAAGGAAACGTTTCAAGGCTCAGTTATGGAAAAAGAATTAAAAGAAATTTTGGCTTCAGAGAAAAATATTTTCATTGCTCATAATGCTAAATTTGATGCTGAAATGTTAAAGCGAGAAGGCGTGGAAGTTAAAAGTATAATTGATACATATAAGATTGCTCAGCATTGGGATAAGGATGCTATTATTCCTAAATATAATTTACAATATCTTAGATATCATTTTGAATTGGAAGTTGGAAAAGTTGTTGCTCATGACGCTCTAGGGGATGTTATTGTTTTGGAAAAATTATTTGAACATCTTTTTAATTTAATGCTTAAAGAAATTGGTAATGAGGCTAAGGTTTTGGAAGAAATGATTGATGTTTCTAAAAAACCGATTATGATTAAGACGATGAATTTCGGAAAACATAAAGGAGAAAAGGTGGCTGATGTTGCTCAAAATGATCCGCAATATTTAGAATGGCTCTTGAATCAAAAAATCCAAGTGCGTGATCAAGGTGGAATTAATGATGAGGATTGGATTTATACCATAGAACAGTGTTTGGAGGCGTATTGTAGATAAATATTTATAAAAAATAAAACCCGTAAGAATTTTTACTTACGGGTTTTTTGTTTAGGATTGATAATTTATTGGAATCTTTCCGAAAGTTAATCGACCTCTTGGCAATTCAATAATGGAAAAGCTTTGATCAAGAAGCGCACAGCCTGGATTAATAAATGCCATTTCTTCATCTTCGATATAAATTGTTTGTCTAGAACTTCCACAAAGGACAATACGAGTATTGGGATGATCAGTTTTTACTCCGAGAGTTTCTCGATGCATAGCAAATCCTGATTGATCCCACATTTGAGCCCCAAGTTTTAGACGGATTAAAAATGAATAATCTTTAATTTCGACCGGAATATTGTCTTGTCCAAATCCTTTATCTTCTTGGAGATGCCAATTTTTCGGAATAGATTTCCTCTCATTATCGATTCCAAGATTAGGGTTACAATAAATCTGAAATTTTTTTAAAGCAGTATGTCCGATATCCCTTGGAGCTATATTCCCACAGTGAATGATATCGGTGATTTCGTGAGACTTAAAAATTTCTCCTAAATTTTTCCAATAATCTTTATTATGTTCGCTTATCTCAAGTGTGTCGGAAATAATGCCTAGTTTCAGTGTGTTTTTTTCAGAAGTTCGAGCCTGAATTCTATCAAAAATAACGGTGTCAGTTTCTGTATCTATTACAGCGTATTCATACCCGCCAAAGACACCAGCTGAATCTTGAATAGCACCAGGATTGATGCAGGTGATTAGTGAAAATTTAATGAAAAGTTGTCGGTGATGATGGCCAGCTATGAAATAACGAATGCTATCGTGTTGACGGCGAATAATGTCGATTGTTTTGATTAACTCAGATTCTGGTCCATATGAGTAATCATCCCAACGTTTATGCCCTAGATAGATTCGAAATTTAACTCCAACAGACACATCCATATCAACAATTCTTCCTGAAAATTCAGTTCGGTCTCCTTCCATATAAGGATGAGTGAATGTCCACTTATCAGATGGTGCAGCAAGATTTTTTTTGTCGTGATTCTCACCAATTTGATGCCTTTCATAATCATCATTAGTGAGGGCACAAACGACTGGTAG